>Ga0334722_10002795_pt1 | contig 19273 bp, 16 predicted proteins | sample C3_bottom_MG_FD_207210 | JGI IMG/M metagenome (GOLD analysis project Ga0334722, IMG submission 207210) | Sediment microbial communities from Yellowstone Lake, YNP, Wyoming, USA - C3_bottom | ecosystem: Environmental > Aquatic > Freshwater > Lake > Sediment | place: USA: Wyoming | collected...
AAAGTACGGGGGAAATCCTCAGTTCTTGTCACAGTGTACAGCGTATCACCAACGGCGTTACTTACCATGCCGGGTATGATACCACAGGAGGAGCTAATTGACTACCCCCTTTTATGGTATTGTGCCGGTCAGCGCTGCCGACCTGGATATTCCGGGAGCAGCCACATTCACATTGAGCGTAGCCCTCATCGGCGAGTTCGACCATGTGGGCCTGAACGTCACGCCAACAACGCAGTTCGCTCCGACGGCAAGGCTGCTGCCGCAGTTATTGTTTTGGGCGAACTGTAAAGCGTTTGTGCCCCCGATCGCTATGCTGTTGATCGTCAGAGGGGCCGTTCCTGTGTTGGTTATGATTATGTCCTCTTCAGGGCTCCTGACGAACAGGGACGATGAGAAGTCAAGCGAAGCAGGCGCAAGCGTGTAGGCAGCTATCTTTCCAACCAGCGCTACCGAACTGGAAGCCGCAGGAGCGGCCAGAACGATATTGAGAGCCGCCCTCATGGGAGCAGGATTCAGCCACGTCGGCCTGAAAGTCACATTTACAACACAGCTCGCTCCGACGGCAAGGCTGCTGCCGCAGTTGTTGTTTTGGGCAAACTGTAAAGCATTCGTGCCTCCGACGGATATGCTGCTTATCGCCATAGGGAGCGTCCCCGTATTGCTGACGGTTATCGTCTGTACAGCAGTCTGAACGTTCATCGCAGAACTGAACTCAAGCATCCCGGGCGTGACCGTATAACTGGAAACGTCCACTCTTCCGCTCAGAGCTACTGCCTTGGAAACATAGGGTGAACTCGTGTTGACATTGAGCGTTGCGCTCATGCCTGCCGGGTTAACCCAGGTCGGTTTAAACTTCACATTCACATCGCAGCTCAGTCCGGCCGCAAGCGCGCTTCCGCAGTTATTGGTCTGAGAGAACTGCATCTGGTTTGCGCCCCAGATTGTTATGTTGCTGAACGTCAGCGGGAGTGTCCCCGTGTTGGTTATGGTGACCTTTTGCGCAGCGCTCTGCACATTCAGCGTTGAATTGAATTGCAGGGCTTCAGTCGAAAGATCGTAGCCCTTGAACGGACCGCTGACCTTGTACGGCCGCATCATGTCATTGTCCTCGTGGTCAATTATATGGCAGTGCCAGACATAGCCGGGTCCTTCCGTAGGATCGAACGAATAGGCATTAAAGCCCGCCAATGAACTGAACGGAGTCACCGGGGTATCTGTCGGAGCCCATCTGACCAGCAGTCTCACTACTTGGCCGGGCAATGCCTTTGCCGTGTCCTTCCATCCGGATTCCCACGGATCAGGGGCTGTAACGTCACCCTTCAGGTAAGGGCCGACAGCCGGGTTGCCGCCGACCGCGCCGTCCGCATTAGGAACGTTGTAGGCAAGCGGCGGGCCATAGCCGGGGCAGAACACCCCGCCTGTGCAGCCTGTAACAAGGTCATTCGGCGCAGGGGCCGGGTTCTGCCATGAAAAGCCTGCGGGGAAGATCCACGCGGGATAAGCGGGAAACGCGGCTGCCCAGTCTGCAGTGTAGTTCTTCAGCTCACCGGGCATGCCGGTCTGGAACGATTCCCTGTTGAGGATCTGGAACTGCACCAGGTGAGTGTGCATGGGATGGGCGTCCATCGTCATGTTGATGATCTCCCATTCTTCGACAGCTCCGACCTGCGGGGTCTCGGTTATGTCATCAATGTAGCCCAGAGCATTTACGCCAGGCGACATTTTTCCAAAATAAAGTGTGTTATTAACTGTGACCATTACAGGACCTGTCGGACTTGAGATTTCCTTAAGTATGAGCTGTCTCTTTTTGTCTATCTTCACTCCCGTAGCCTTCTGTCCGCTGCCGTTTGCAAGCCGCACCATGGGCTGAGGCCTCGCGCACTGACCTGCCACAGCCGGGTTGCAGCTCGTGTCCGACCCTATCAGGGGCAGATTTACGTTGAACTGCATAACATTTGCCATGCCCGGCTGGTTTACACCGGGCACCAGGCCAACAGGAAAAGGCGCAGGCGCATTGTTGGTTACGGTAATGGTCTGTCCCGCGAAATTCGTGAAGTCGACTATTACGTCCACCCTTTCGCCGGGGGCTATAAAGACCGTATTGTTAGCAGCAGGAACAGAGCCGGCAACCGCGGAAACAGAAGCGCTTACCGGAGCGTCGAGGTAGTTGTCGTCAGAGCCTATTACATAAACAGGCACGCTGCCGAAGTTCAGTCTCCACATGCGCGCATTGGAACCGCCAAGCAGACGCAGACGGTAGCGTCTCGGCTCTGCATTCATGTAAGGCCAGGGCGAACCATTGACTATTGCGACGTCTCCGAGGAACTCAGGGCTCCAGAAGGGATGGATAGCAGGGTTTGTAGGAGCACCGTTCATGCAGGGGTCGCCCGGCAGCAGGCTGCCGCACGCAACAGCGCCCGACGGGCTTCCGTCAGGCCAGAACAACTGGCTGTTCGTATCAAACTGGCGGTCCTGAAACGCCATCTCTATCTCATAGGCGCCGCTTGGCAGGTTTTGGGGCTCTTTCAGAGGGTCGCGCAGGAAATAGAACGCAGCCATGCCGCTGTAAACGTTTGTGCGGGTCAGGCCCATTACATGGTCGTGGAACCAGAGGGTCCCCGGCTCCTGCTCGTTATTGTAGAGGTAAGCTATATTGCCGGGTCCGGCATTGTAAAGGGTGGTAGCCTCTTTCCCATACCTGCCGTCGGGAGTGAACCACTGAAGAGGTCCTCCGTCAAAGCCGCCAGGGACTTCGCCGCCGTGCAGATGCACTGCGGCCGGTGCTGGAGCGGCACTGCCCGCATACGGCGCCGTACACGCGGCAGCCAGAGGAACAGCCGGCGGCCACATGCCGCAGTTGTTGGCAGCAGCTTCCCCCAAAGGATCGGCCCAGTCGATCGTCTTGTCAACAGTGACCAAACCCTGGACCATGCCGGGTCCTGTGGGGTTGCCGACATTGAAACTCGGCAGGTTGTTAACATAGGTCATTACATTCGGACTGTATCTTTTGGCCTCAACAGTTACAGCAGGCCAATAGGCCGGTCCGAGGAGCGCGCCTGTGACGGTATCGGTAGTCTCATAGGCCCAGACGCGTGTGTTCTGGACAGTGACTGCCGGGCAGCTCTGGGTTGTCCCTGTCCACGGATCAGTATAAGTGGCAGGATAACCCGCTGCCGGCAGCACGGCCCGGCTGGTTTCTTTTAAGGTTACGGTCAGGGCAGGATGTTGTTCTGAATCTACCCTGGGCAGGGCCGCGTTATAACCGGGCCCAAAAATCGGCAGCGGCGTGGCAAACTGCGGGATGCAGTCTCCGGGCACGGCCGTCTGCGTGATGAGAGAACTCGCGCCCGCCCCCCCTGCCAGGGCAAGGAAAAGGGACGTAAACAGTGCTGTTGATAAAAACAATAGCTTGTGTCTGGCCATTGCAGTTACCCCCTTTTAAAAAAGCGGAGGGTTATCGTATCATCAAAGATGATAGAGGATAACTCCTCTGTTGGTCTGTGAGGGTCTGTGAGCTTGCCGGTTCGCGACCCTTACGGATAAATTTTTGTGCGTTTGCTCAATTCTCCCCACCTCCTTGCGTTTGAAATTGCTTGCCAATGCAGGACAAATAACCATAAATATGGAATCATCGAATCCTATTTATTAAACAAGTTTAATAGAAAATTAAGCTTTCACATATCGGCCGAAAACTGATTCTTTTGTAGGACTAAGACCTACAAAGAGCGCCGGCAAATTATGCAAGAATGATACCTATAAAGAGCTTCGGCAAACAAAGGATTCGGGTCGGGACCGGAATAAAAAGGACACATTATCGGGTCACGTGGCAGGCAGGTGGAAGTAGCCGGCTAGAACTTCAGAATATCGTTGACAACTTCGCTCAGCCGGCCGGCGTTATACGGCTTATTTATAACACCGCAGAAGCCGAACTTCCTGTAGTCCGACATTATGGGGTCCACGGAATATCCGCTTGAAACGATAAGCTTTGCCTCCGGCGCGATCTTGAGCAGTCTGGCCGCTGTTTCTTTGCCGCCCAACCCTCCCGGAATAGTCAGGTCCATGATCACCAGATCAAACGGCTTCCCCTGGTCCGCTTCCCTGATGTACATATCTACTGTTTCCTTGCCGTCAGCGGCGCAGCCAACCTCATAACCGAGGGCGGTCAATATCTCAACAGCGACGTTCCTTATAAGTTCGTCGTCGTCCATCACCAGAATCCTGCCTTTGCCCTTTTTCATGCCCCCTGCTTCTTCCCGTTCGGAATTAACCGTATCTTTTATTGCAGGGATATGCATCGTAAAGACAGCGCCTTCACCTACCGTCGATTTCACTGAGATGCCGCCTTCATGGCGCTTCAGGATGGAAAAGACGGTAGCGAGGCCCAGTCCGCTGCCGGTCCGCTTTGTTGTGTAGTAGGGATCAAAGATTTTCCCCAGGTATTCAGGCGGGATGCCGATGCCCTCATCCCTGAATATGACTCTGATATAATTGCCGGCGCGCAGTTCACCCGCCTCACTGTTTTCAATGACAACATTCTGGAAATCAATATGGACCGTGCCGCCGTCCGGCATGGCCTGGACGGCATTGATTATGAGATTGTTGAAGACCTGGTTCATCTGTCCTCTGTCGACTTCAACGCTCCAAAGATGCGAGGGAATGGTGTAGACGCATTTTACATTCGAGCCGGAAAGGGCGAAGTTCACCGCCTCTTTGGCTATTTCGGTTATGGAAACAATATTCTTTATGGGCGCGCCGCCTTTTGAAAAGGTAAGGAGCTGATGTGTAAGGTCCGCGGCCCTATGGGCGGCCTTTTCAGCTTCGGTCAGCCGCCGGCAGGCAATGTTGTCGGCCCCTATCTGCATCTTTGTGAGGCTTATGTTGCCGATGATGGCTGTCAGCATATTATTGAAATCATGGGCGAGCCCTCCGGCAAACACGCCGAGCGACTCCAGCTTCTGCATCTTCAGCATCTCCTGTTCCATGCGGTATTGCGTCGTAATATCGCGGAACACCAGTATTACGCCTATTGTTTTGCTGTCCCTGTCCTGAATCGGCGCGCCGCTGTCCGCGATAATAATCTCTGTCCCGTCTTTTCTGATAAGCGCGGTATGGTTTGCCAGGCCCACTATCAACCCGGTCCTGATCACCTTTTCAGCCGGATTCCCGCATGCCTCTCTTGTGGTTTCATTGATGATATTAAAAACTTTTGTCAGAGGAGCTCCTATGGCCTCAGCGCTGTTCCATCCGGTGAGTTCTTCGCCGACCTTGTTAAGAAGGGTTATCCTGCCTTCCATATCCGTTACTATGACCCCGTCCCCGATGCTCCTCAGGGTCACCGCAAGCCGCTCCTTTTCCGCTGCCAGATCGGTCTCCGCCCGCTTGCGCTCGGTCACGTCGCGGGTTACGCCCAATAACGCCGTGATTTCATTTTTGTCGTTGCGGAACGGCACAGCATGCGTTTCCAGCCATATGCGTCTGCCTTTAGCGCCGACCATCTCAAACATGAGTTCTCCGGATTTGCCTTTAAATATGTCGTCGGTAAGCGCCTTGAAATCTTCCAGAAATTCTACGCATACGAAGGGATAGATACAGCGTCCTTTGACCTCCTTGAAGGAATCCACATCAAGCATGGCAAGTCCGGCTCGGTTCATCATAAGCAGGTTGCCGTCTTTGTCCAGCAGCTTTACGCATTCAGGCTCAGTATCTATAATCGCCTGGAGCATGTTCTCGGCCCTGGAACGGTCCGCTATTTCGGCTTCAAGATGCCTGGTTTTATCCTCCACCCGCTGTCTCAGCCCCACATTGAAGAAAAAAAGCGCTATTATGGCCAACATGCCTGATCCTGCCGAACCTGTCAGCATCAACGCCAGATATCCCTCTTCCTCAATAGGCATCCGCATCGATTCGACGGCCCTTATCTCGCCCGGTTTCTCATGAAAGCCGCCTTCACCCGGATACAGTTTGCACAGGCCGGGCGGCGCGGTTTCAGGGTCGCCGTGACATCTCATACAGCGCTGCTCATTGTTGAGGAACGGTATTGCGTAGTAAAGATACTTTGTCCCGTTTACCTTGACGACTTCCTCATACTCCCTGATCTTCGGGTTTTCATTGAACAGCCTGATCAGGGCCGCCTCACGTTCATCAGCCTTGTTGACCGGATTCCTGGGGTTGTTTGCGGCCATTTTATAGTAGACCGGTATCAGACCGCTCTTCTTGCGTTCTTCGTTGTAAAGCCCGTGCATGGTCCTGACTATATATGAAGAAGACAGGACCTTGGGATCGTAGAAATTTTTTGATATATTCCCGTCTTTCATTGCCTCGAAAACCGACGGGTGAAGCACCTGTTGTATATATTGATGGAAGCCCCTGTTGGACAAAAGGATATTCATGATGTCGTCTTTGGCGTGCCTGATAAAGTACGCGGTTATAGCGTAATGCAGAATGGCGGATGCAATAATCACCACAACCAGGGGGATCGCAAGATAATAAACATATATCTTCTTCTGCATATGTACATGATAGGGCATAGGGTATTTATTTTCAACAGACCGATCCGTCCGCCCGATAGTCCGGATGTCCGGCAAAATCTGTCTGACGTAAGCTTTGGTATCCAGGCCCGCGGTCAAAAAAAAGGCGGCCCTTTTCGGGGGCCGCCAATGTCCTGAAAAATATTTTAAAAGCTAATCAGTTCTTTTTCTTGTCCGCCTTGCGAGGCGTCTCTTTCTTCTGAGCGGACTTCTCCTTTTGCAACAGCTCTGTCCAGTTGTTCAGGTCGTGCGCGATATTGTGGCAATCGCCGCATTTTTTGAACTTGGCCATAATGCCGGCAGGATGCTTCTCGCCGTGGCAGTCCTGGCATTTCGGGATCATCTTGTGTTTTGCCTGATGGCAGAATGAGCATGCAAAGTCTTTGTGCTTGGCCTTGCTTGCGGTCAGCAGATCGTATGCCTGTTTGTGGCAGCCTGCGCAGAATTTGGCCGGCACGTCTTCATAGGTTACCGGCTTGGGCGCATGGGCCTGATGACACTTCTTGCAGTCCGCAGCCGTCATATCCGGTGTGTGAGGCTTATGACACCTGATGCACTCAGGCACATTCGGGTGCTTTGTGCTGTGGCAGGTCGAGCAATAGAGCGCCGAGTGCTTGGTCCTGGTCTCCTTAAGCTGCTGGATCTGCTTTGTATGGCAGGTCAGGCAAGGCTCTGTCAGATTGGGACCGATCTTGATGTTTTTGGGCGTATGCGGGTTTGTATGACACTGCAGGCAATCTTTGAGTTCAAAGTGCGGCTTGCCTGTGTGACAGTTGCTGCATTTTGGTATGATGCTCTTTGCCGGCACTGACGGCGGATGTCCTGCATGGCATGCCGTGCACATAACCATTTTGTGCTTCCCTCCTGCAGCTGCTATGTCCGCAGGCGGGTTTGCATGGCACTTGATGCAGTCATCGCTGCTTAATACCGGTTTTGCCGCCTTCTGGTCCGATGCTGCTGAAAAGGCTGTGGAAGAGGCAACTGCGATCGCAACAAATACGAGGCATACATAAAACAGACTTTTGATGCTTTTTCTTTTCATAAGAAACCTCCTCTTGCAGGCCTTCCTCAGAAATGCAGATCGGCCTTATACTGCCGGACTTTATATCATGAACAGGCCGGATTCGTCAACAACCGTTTTGCAGCGGTTCAATCCTGGATGAATACGCCGATTTTAGATAGGCAGGGACAGGCGCGGCAATTCTTTGAGTCGCTTTCAGCATATCATCAATCGGGAATAGACATCTCCCCGACAAAACCGGTCGGGATTTCGGATTGGGGGTATCAAGTAATGGCAGGGAGGTCATCTCAGGTATAACCAAAGCCACAGGAGGCAGCCCGAAAGTGTCAGGACCTTCTCCACAGGACTCAACCGCCTGTACTTCAGAACAAAATAAACACTCAGCGGTGAGATCAGAAAACATGCCGTAATATAGATCCACTTTGGCAGGGCATTCATTCCCTTTGATCCCCGGACAATAGAACAGAACGGGCACTCGATCTCGCCTTCAAGCCGATGCCCGCACTGGACGCATCGGGTTATTCCCAGTGTTTCATCAACCTGATCCCGGTCTTCTGTTGTCATGTCCTGCTGAAGTATAACACGCCGGCCGGCGCGACTTGTTTGCTGCGCCGGCGTCCTGCCGGCCGTTGCCGGGCTTTCGATTTCTTGTAAACAAAACTGCGGGCTTGCTATCATTAGTGGCTGCATGAAAGGAATACCATGAACGTATTGAACCTGCCCTTCAACAAGGTAATGATGTTACAGAAGCCGGAGGCGGCCGATAAGGTCCTGATGCTGGAGGACCATGCAAAATATCAGAATCATCTGGAGACTGTCCATGCCTCTGCGCAATATGCCCTGGCCGAGGCCTCGAGCGGCGAGATCATAGAGAGAAACTTCGGCGACTGGAACGGGGCCTATTTCCCTGTGGTCAGGAGAGTTGAGGTCAAATACAGAAACCCTGCAAAGGGCAGGCTGTTTTCAATAGGGTCGATTGATCCGGACCGGGCAGGGAAAGCCGGGCAGGAACTTTTGGAAAGAGGCAGGACCCTTGTGGATGTCTCAATAAAGGTCGTGGATGAACAGAACAATATCACCCTTGAAGCTGTTTTTACGTGGTTCCTGCAAAAACAGACCGGCCAAAAACAGGCCGGCACTGAAGGGAAATAAAAGCGGCGGGTGCAACCGGATTGCCCGGCTATTGCCTGTGAAATTCCGGAATCAAATACTGCCGGCAGGGAGTCGCATATGAAGGAAGCCTTAAAAGAGGGCCTTGCTTTTGAGTTCAGATATACTGTTCCTGAAAATAAGGCAGTGCCGAACCTTTACCCGGAATCTGAAGAATTTCAGGATATGCCCAGGGTCTTTGCAACGGGATTTATGGTGGGCCTGTTTGAATGGGCATGCATCAGGGCAACAAGACCTTACTTAAATCATCCGCAGGAACAGACCGTGGGCATCCATGTAAATTTCAGTCATGTTGCCGCAACTCCTCCAGGCTTGACTATAACGGTTAAAGGAAGGCTGGACAAGATCGACGGGCGAAAGTTGTCGTTCAGTCTCGAAGCCGACGACGGCATTGAGAAGATATCGGAAGGAACACATGACAGATTTATCATTGACACCGGGAAATTCAATCGCAAGGTGGAGCAAAAGAAAAAGTAAACGCGGAAGCTGATTCGCCAGTCATTTTGAGAGCCTGATAATTTGCGACTTCCGGCAGGGTGAGGGTTTTCTGAAAGTAATTTTATTTTTTCTGCTACGATGGAAAACAAGGCTGCATCAAATTTCTTTAAGTCTTTTTCAGCGCGACGCTCAATAAACAGCTCATACAGCATTACTATTTTGCTCTGCTAAAAAGTCCTCAAATTTTCTAAAGGACTGTGCGCCGGTGCGCATCTTTGCAAGATAATCCAGGTCTTCCTTGTCTTCAAGACGCTCAAGCATTTTTCTGTAGTCATTGATGTCAATAATAACCGCATTTGGCTTGCCGTTTTTCATGATGAGCTGCGGTTTAGTTCTTACGATTCGTGACATATTTTCCTCCTCACCATTAAATCTGAACTTTACTGTAGGCATATTATAGCCCGTCATAATTAATGGTGGCAATCCTCTGTTGTATCCGGCCGCCTTTATAAACCGGGGTTAGTCCCTGAATTACGATGATCATACCCTTCAAGTCCTTTTAAATGAAGAATGAAAGTTTGACCCCGTTGCTTCTTTCTACTTTTTCTTGCCTTCATTTCAACTAAGACCTCGTACTCAAACATTAGCTGAGTCAATGCTGCCTTGCAACTATATGATATTGAAGCATAAATCCGGCATATCGAGAAAGGCCGGCTAAAGCTATTAGATCAAGCCGCTACCGTCCGCACATCTGATGGAAGTCTGTTCAGGATTAACTCGTTAAGCTGAACCTTTTTGCTTGCGTTATCAATGTCAATTCCAACCACATTCCCTGTTTCATCATAATCCAAAACCATGCCTTCTGAAATCTCTTTGCTCTCAACACTCCCTTTCTCTGAAAGGTCAATATACAGAGAATCAGTATCCTTGTAATAGTTCAGTTTCACGGCTTAAACCTCCTATCCGGAAATGCGTTATATCATCAACGGAATATTTTCGTCGACCAGGATCCTCACGCGACAATTGCGTCCGGGATGATCTGCTCCTCTGTCAGCTCAGCGGCATACTCGATACAGGCAAGAATATCCTCGCGTTTAAGGGAGGGATAGTCCTGCAGAAGATCTTCAACAGTATCGCCGTTTGCGAGCATATGCAGGATTTGATGGACCGGTATCCGCGTACCTTTTACACATGCCTGACCGTGACATATTTTTGGGTCGGCAGATATTTTCTCAAGCATTATGCCTCCTCTGTATCTTTGCTGTATTTTATATCAAATCTTCTTTAAAATCAGTAGTGCGCTCGTAATCTCTTGTGTGAGTGTTACAAGGCTCTCAACCCGGCGGGTACTGTTGGTCTGCGATTCCACGATCCAAGACATACCGCCGGCACTCGCATAGGAAGTTCTGGACAGGACATTCACCCCATAGCCGGTTTGGGGCTTTGGAAAGAAAAAAAGGACTCAGGAAAATCTCCTGAGTCCTTTTTATTACTGGTGAGCCGTGCAAGATTCGAACTTGCGACCCGCTGATTAAGAGTCAGCTGCTCTACCAACTGAGCTAACGGCCCGTCTGAAAACATTGTTCAGTGAAAATCGGACAGTGGATAGTAAACCAGAAACTGCCGACTTAAATCAATCTTTTTGCCTGCGATCAAAGAAGGAGACCGACAACTATTGGTTTTTACCGGGCAAAATTGATAACTGGCGCGCCTGAGAGGATTCGAACCTCCGGCCCTCAGCTCCGGAGGCTGATGCTCTATCCACTGAGCTACAGGCGCAACTCGCTCTTAACATCGGGAAAAATTGGGGTGAGCGAGGGGACTCGAACCCCCAACAACTGGAACCACAATCCAGTGCTCTGACCATTGAACTACGCTCACCATCGGACTGCAACAAACGATCAACACCACTAGTTAAACAAATATCGATTATTCCAGTCAACAGCTTATCCGGAATCCACCCGCAAAATATCCGAGGGAAACAGCATCTTCTCTCATTCTCGGCCATAATGGTTTGGTTTTGGGCCTCCGAGGCATCGGCGCACATCACCCTTTCGGTGATGAAATACGCGCCGTTGAAACCGTTCAGATGCTGTTTCCTCAAAACTGCTGATGGATTAGGGTTATGCCGGGCAACTGCCGATGAAACCGGTCCTGTTATTTGAAGGTCTTCAGTATGTATTCCGCTATTTTGCGGGCGTCTTTGTCCGGGACCGTATTTTTGTCGAACTTGGTCATGCCTTCGCCCGGATTGCGCATCTTGCCCATTATATCTTTCGCGGTCTTGACTCCGTTCGCTTCACGGTCTTTCTTGTGGAGGGTCTTGTTGGGTTTTATGATGTTGTCTCCCTCGGGGTGGCACACGGCGCAATGCTCCTTGAATAAATCTTCCCCTGATTTACCGGCATTTCCGGCCGCCCCAGACTGCGCAGAAAATACAAGCATAAAGCCCATTGCCGCAAACATCAGTTTGATTGTCTTCATTGTTGTCTCCTTTTTTTTTGTTTGATTTTATTTTTTGCCGCTGCTCATAGTCAACTTTACCGCCAAAGCGCGGCCATGTCCAGAGTATGCCGACACCGGGTAACCCGGGTGTGTGTCCGGCATTACGCCGGGAATGTCCGCGCGAGATAATCCTTGAGCGCAGGCACTATCCCTGCCTTGCCCTGATCTTCATATAGTCCGATGCAGATGTCTCTCATGGCGACCGCCTTTTTGTATCCCTCTTCCCGCGCCCTGTCTATCACAGACCAGTCCCCGGATTCGGCAAAGCACTGAAAGGCATTTCTTATTTCAGGAAAAAGCTCCTTCCGAAGGCCGTCAAGGAAAGACATGTAAACAAACAGAAGCCGTCTCTGTCTGAGCGACGATATTTCCCTGAGAGGCCCAGCCTGCGAGCTGTCGGCCAAAAGGTCTTTTACCGCCCTCAGATAAAGCTCGGTCTGTTTATCATTTTCGCTTCCGAGCAGCCCCAGCCATTCATCGGCCCGGTCGTCTTCGAACAGTTCTCCGATTTCATGCCGCGCAAAAACCTGGGACATGTCGGAGAGAAGGCCTTCGGATTTTTCGGCAAACACTGCGGGCGTATCGTCCCTGCTTATCCCGTATTGCGAGAACATGTCGTCGAGCAGCCCCCGGTGCTGTCTGGATTTCATGACCTGAAACCTGTCCCACATGATAGACCTCACCAGCTCTGTCCTCACATAGACACAGCGTCCCTGGCTCATGGCCGGAGCTGCCGCAAGGTCCCTGCAGAGTTCCCTGCCCGCGTAGACTATCCGGTAATCCAGCACTTCGGCGGTCTTAAGCAGGATTGCAACGAAAAAAGTGGGCTTGAGAAATGTGCCGTATCCGCTTCCGTAAATAAGGCCTGCGCCTTTAAGGAGAGAATTTATGCCCTCGATATCAAAGGCCGAAAACCTCCCGCCCTCAAGCGCGATATCCGCGAGTGTATTGTCCTCGATCTCCTGCCAGCGGCTTTCCCGTGCCTGGAGCCATGAGGCAATCCGCGCCATTTCAACATACTCCCACGGCATGAGGCCGTGCTCGCTGAAATAAAGTTCCCGCATGCGCATGAGCAGCCCGCAGATGGAATAATATCCCCAGTATTTCGCGTCGGAGATATTGCAGTTGTGTTTTACCTGTCGGATGAGCTCCTCGATGTCCATTAATTTAAGATAATCGGCGCGGACCCCGAAAGACAAGAAATAAAAAAAGGATTGTTTACAGGGTAGAATTGCCGATGCATAAACGCATATCCCTTCTTGCCAAAAAGATACGAAGTGATATCATATACAACAAGTCCCCTGAGGGCTTGACCGAAATACAAGAGGGGCCAAAAGGCGCGGCAAGAGATGGAAGTTACGGCAGACAATACCCGGAGTTTTTATTCAGAAGAAGGCAAGTACAAAGGTGTCTTCTCCTGGATATTTTCAACAGATCACAAGAGGATCGGGATCATGTACCTGACTGCGATCCTTTCGTTTTTTGCGATAGGAGTGGTCCTCGGGCTGCTTATGAGGATCAACCTGATATCCCCCGGCAGGTTCATGGGGGAAAGGACCTATAATTCGGTCTTTACCGTTCACGGGGTAATCCAGATCTTCCTTTTCATCATACCGGGCATACCTGCGTCGCTGGGCAATTTTTTCCTCCCGATACTTATCGGGGCCAGGGACGTGGCCTTTCCGAGGATAAACCTGACGTCGTGGTGGCTCTATATGACAGGCGGGCTCATGATCGTTCTGTCGGTGTTCATCGGCGGCGGCGCGCCCGATACGGGCTGGACCTTTTACGCGCCTTACAGCATAAGGACCACGGCGAATGTCTCCCTCGCCCTCTTCGGGGTGATCCTGCTGGGCTTTTCTTCAATATTTACAGGTCTGAATTTCATCACTACGATCCACCGCCTCAGGGCGCCCGGCATGACTTTTTTCCGCATGCCTCTCTTCATCTGGGCCCTGTATGCGACCGCCTGGACGCAGGTACTTGCAACGCCGGTGCTCGCGGTAGCGCTGATGCTCATCATCCTCGAAAGGGCCTTTGCGATAGGTTTTTTTGAACCGGCCCTGGGCGGCGACCCGCTGCTGTTCGAGCATCTGTTCTGGACTTATTCTCATCCGGCGGTCTATATCATGATATTGCCGGCAATGGGCATAGTTACCGAGATATTCCCGGTCTTTGCAAGGCGGACTATCTTCGGGTATAAATGGATCGCCTTTTCGAGTCTTGCTATCGCCTTCTTCGGTTACCTCGTCTGGGGCCATCACATGTTTACCAGCGGGATGAGCGACACCGCAAGGGTGATCTTCTCTCTGATTACTTTTATGGTGGCGGTGCCGACGGGGATAAAGGTGTTCAACTGGCTCGCGACGCTCTACAAAGGCTCCATAAGGCTGGATTCCCCTCTGCTCTTCAGTCTTTCATTCATCTTCCTCTTTTCTCTGGCGGGTCTGACAGGCCTGACCATAGGCACGCTATCCCTGAATATTTACCTGCACGGCACGTATTTTATTGTGGCGCATTTCCACTACACCATGTTCGGCGGCGCAGGCTTCGCCTTCTTTGCAGGGCTCCATTACTGGTTTCCGAAGATGACCGGGCGGATGTTTAATGAGAAGGCCGCGAAGACCGCATGGTTTATAATGTTCATCGGGTTCAACATACTTTATTTCACCATGTTCATCCTGGGGCTCCAGGGTATGCCGCGAAGATATTTCCAGTACCAGCCGCGGTTCCAGACGAACCATATTATCTCGACGATAGGCTCGTGGATACTGGCCGCGGGCCTCATAATCATGTTCTGGAATCTCATCAGGGCGATATTCAGGGGCGAAAAGGCGCCGATGAACCCGTGGGGGGGAAAGACCCTGGAATGGCAGATACCCTCTCCTCCGCCGAAAGAGAATTTTGAGAAGATCCCTTTGATTGAACACGGGCCGTATAAATACGACTGAGTATGAGGTTTACGGGAAGAGATTTGAATGAACTGTTCCGGTGAGAGATATGCCTGCAGCTGAACTGTCTGAAAATAAGGCCGGCCACCGCGTGGACTATACCGGCGCAAAGATGGGGATGTGGATCTTCATCCTTACCGAAATCCTTTTGTTCGGAATGCTCTTTCTCCTTTACTCCATCTTCCGGTTCAGGTACTCGCCTGAATTCCATTCTTCGGCGACTGAAATGGACCTGTTCCTGGGCACGGCAAACACCGCGATCCTCCTTACGAGCAGTCTGACCATGGCAATTTCGATTGAGGCGATAAGAAAAGGCAACAAGGGGCTCTCGATGTTGTGCCAGTTCCTCACCCTCGTCTTTGGCGCGGTCTTCCTCGTAAACAAATATATGGAATGGGGCGCTCATATCAGCCACGGCATATATCCGCACTCCCCGCAGATGGAGCAGATGGGTAGGGGCAAGATCATGTTTTACAGCCTCTATTACGTGATGACCGGGCTGCACGGCCTGCATGTAATCCTGGGAGTTTTCGTCATTGCCGGGATGCTGGTCTTTACCGCGCGCGGGGTCGTGAACAGACACGATTTCGTGAAGATCGAAAATACCGGACTTTACTGGCATTTTGTGGATATCGTATGGATTTATCTCTTTCCCCTTTTTTATCTTATTGCGTAGGTATCTTATTACCTGGGAGGATGTTCAGATGACCGAAAGAGGACAGGCGGTTGAGTCATTCGGAAATAAAACATATGTGGTAATCTGGCTTTGCCTTCTGGCGCTGACAGCAGCAACGGTTGCCGCGGCAAAGCTGCGTTTTACCGACTATGCGGTTATTGCGGCAGTCGGGATCGCCACTGTAAAGGCGGGCCTTGTGACAACATTCTTTATGCACCTGAGGCAGGAGCCCCTGATTATAAAGATTATCCTCTTCCTTGTCCTGGCCGCCCTCATGCTCATTATCGGGCTGACGTTTTCTGACGTCTGGTTCAGGTACAGGTAAAAAGAGAATGTTCATTCCCCAGGCATCCAACTCCGCCCATACCGTAGACTCGGCCTTTTCCTATATCCTTGCGATAGAGGTCGCGCTTCTTGTGCTCGTTACCTCTGTCATGGTCCTCTTCGTTATCAAGTACAACAGGAAGAAGAAGGGGATACCCGCGAACATCGAAGGCAACATGCTGCTTGAAATAACGTGGACCGTGATTCCGACGCTGATCGTCCTTGTCATGTTCTATATTGGGTGGAAGAGTTTCAGCGCAATAAGGAGCGTCCCGAAAGAGGAGATGACGATCAATGTCAGCGGCCGCCAGTGGTCGTGGCGGTTTTCATATGAGAACGGCAAACAGAGCGATACCCTGAATGTCCCGCTCGGGAAACCGGTAAAGCTGCTTCTGAGTTCTGAAGACGTTATCCACAGTTTTTATGTCCCAGCCTTCAGGATAAAGGAAGACTGCGTGCCGAAGACGAAGACCTACATGACTTTTACAGCGGAACGGGAGGGGAGCTACGACATCTTCTGCACAGAGTATTGCGGCCTCGGCCATTCGGGCATGATCTCGAAGGTCGAAGTCATGCCGCCCGGGGCCTTTGACAAATGGTATGCGGCCTCCGCGGCAAAGAAGACGGACGTCCAGGAGCTGTTAGCCGGCAAGGGCTGTCTCGGCTGCCACACTATCGACGGCACCGCCAAAATAGGGCCCACATTTAAGGGCCTGTACGGCCGGAAGGTAACGGTCGTGACCGCGGGCCGTGAGAGAGATATCACTGCGGACGAAGATTACATCGCGAGATCGATACGCAAGCCCAACGAAGATATTGTAAAAGGTTATCCTTCGATCATGCCGAAACTCGGGCTGAGCGACGAAGAGATTGAAGAGATAATAGAGTATATGAAGGCCCTTAAATGAATTGGCTTGCTGAAAAGGCCGGCGCATATGCGGAACTTTGCAAGTTAAAGATAGCGCTGCTTTCGTCGCTTTCCGCAGCAGCCGGGTATGTACTTGCTGCGGAGCGGGTCGGGCCTGAGATAACGGCGCTGACTTCCGGCGTTTTTTTTCTTGCCTGCGGAGCATCCGCGCTGAACCAGTACCAGGAAAGGGGACTGGACCTGCTGATGCCGAGGACAATGAACAGGCCGCTGCCGGCCGGCAGGATCGCCCCCGTCAAAGCGCTGCTTTTTTCTGCGCTGATGATTGTGACGGGGGTTGCGGCGCTGTTTCTTATCGGGCAAACTAAACTTGCACGTCCGGGCATCTTCGCCGTCGTCTGGTATAACGGGCTCTATACGAATCTTAAGAAAAAGAGTTCGTGCGCAATAATTCCAGGCGCGTTGGCAGGCGCGGCCCCTGTCCTGATAGGGTGGACTGCAGGCGGAGGAGACTTGCGGTCGGACGGCATACTTATGCTCTGTTTCTTCTTCTTTATGTGGCAGGTGCCGCATTCGCTGCTTTTTTCACTCCGCTACGGAACTGAATACGAGGCAGCGGCCATGCCTTCTCTCACCGCAATATTGTCGAGGTCTCAACTGCTCAGGATAAATTTTATCTGGACGGCTGCTACGGCTGTGAGCTGTCTCTTCCTTGTCTCAAGCGGCGTAACGAAGAACAGCCCGGTCAATTTCTGCCTTGTGATACTCTCTGCCTGGCTGTTTTTCAGCGGCGCCCGGCTTCCTTGGAAAGAGGCAGGATCAGAATACTCGGCCTTCAGAAAGATCAACGCCTATCTTGTGCTGGTGCTGGCGCTTCTGGCCTCCGACCGCCTTTTCTTTTCCTGAAAAAAGTAAGCCGGCCGGCACCAGGACCTTTTTGCCGGTGTGATGAATGCTGTTGAAGAAGGTTCCGCGGCGACCCGGTCCTTACCCCCTTGCAGTTTGCTCTGGTGCTGACCGTTGCGGCGATTCCTGTGGCAATGCCCACGGTACTGTCAGTGACCATGGCGGTGGGTACGCGCCTGCCGGTCAAAGCGGAGGAAAGCCTGCCGACGTATCGAGAGTTAATTTGGGGGCTGCGGGGCAGCGGTTAAAAGTCAGGTGGCTGCTCTGTCTCTGATACTTCTGTTTGTTGTGAGAATATACTGACAGGTTTGTCGGCCTTTATCCACTATTCCGCACACATATAACCTGCTAAACTTTGAATATTGGCAACGATTAATAAGCCGTCAATATCTCAAGTCAGGGAGGAGCATATATGATTTCAAAGATTCTTGTATCAACAGACGGTTCAAAGACAGCGCAAAAGGCGGCAGGGTATGCTATTGATCTTGCAAAACAGTTAAAAGCCTCTGTAATTATCCTGAGCGTTATTGACAAGCGTTTATTTGTTGGACAGACAGTTCCCGCCGGCAAGACCTCAAGACACATCATAGAGCCTATCGAGGATTATCTGAGAGAGTCTGCCGAAGGGTATGCAGGAGAAATAAAAAAGCTCTGCGATAAACATGGGGTTAAATCAAAAACTGTGATAGCGGCAGGATATCCTGTCGAAGCCATTGTGAAAGAAGCTGCGAGGGCGGGGGCGGATCTGATTATTATCGGATCTCACGGGAAGAGCGCTTTGGCGGCCGCGGTCCTTGGCAGTGTTGCCTATGGTGTGATCCATAAGGATACAAAAACACCTGTTCTTGTCGTTAGAAGGTGATGACGGAACGGCCGAAGACCGGATGCGGATAGTGAGCAGGATAAGAGACATCAATGGTGTGAAATCAGTCAGGAGTTTTCTGAAGGCGGCAACGAAAGAGAAGGCGTATTAAAAAGACAGGAGGTGTTCTTTGAAAACGCTGTTTATTTACCCTGAATTTCCGGATACCTTCTGGAGTTTCAGATATGCCCTGAAGTTCATTCACCGAAAGGCGAGCAGTCCGCCTCTCGGATTGTTGACCATAGCGGCGATGCTTCCTGAGGCGTGGGAGAAAAGGCTGGTCGACATGAATGTGAACAGCCTGGGTGACGACGACCTGACATGGGCTGATCTTGTTTTTGTCAGCGCGATGTCCGTTCAGAAAGAATCGGCAAAAGAAGTAATCAGGAGATGCAAAACCGCAGGCGTGAGGATTGTCGCCGGCGGTCCTCTTTTCACGACTGAACATGAAGAGTTCGGAGATGTAGACCATCTGGTGCTCAACGAGGCTGAAATCACTCTCCCGCACTTCCTGGAAGATCTGAAAAATGGCATTGCGGGCCATTTGTATACGACCGATCGGTGGGCGGACATACGGACCACACTCATTCCGCTGTGGGATCTGATCAATATAAAGCACTATGCCTCGATCAATATCCAGTATTCCCGGGGCTGCCCCTTCAACTGCGAGTTTTGCGACATCACCCGCCTTTGCGGCCGGACCCCGCGCACAAAAGATACAGCGCAGGTCATAAGGGAGCTCGACAGCGTTTACGCCACGGGATTCAAAGGCCAGGTCTTTTTTGTTGACGACAATTTTATCGGCAACAAGAAAAAGCTGAAAGAGGAGGTCCTCCCCGGAATCATCCGATGGATGGAGGGGCACAGGCACCCCTTCAACTTTAATACGCAGGCATCCATAGAGCTGTCCGATCACAAAGACCTTATGGCGCTGATGGTCAGGGCGGGCTTCGATGTGGTATTTATCGGCATTGAAACCCCCCATGAGCAGAGCCTTGTGGAATGCAGCAAATTACAAAACAGAA
>Ga0334722_10002796_pt1 | contig 19271 bp, 20 predicted proteins | sample C3_bottom_MG_FD_207210 | JGI IMG/M metagenome (GOLD analysis project Ga0334722, IMG submission 207210) | Sediment microbial communities from Yellowstone Lake, YNP, Wyoming, USA - C3_bottom | ecosystem: Environmental > Aquatic > Freshwater > Lake > Sediment | place: USA: Wyoming | collected...
GCCGCCCCCGCCCCCGCCGCCGCCGGCCATCCTCAGCGAACCCTCGCCCGTCATCAGCGAAGCCGAGGTCCAAAAGGTCCTCAAGTCCGCGCAAGACCCCGCGCCCGAGGTGCGCTGGGAATCCGTCCTGTTCCTGGCCAAGGTCAAATCCCCTCACGCGATGCCCCTGATGAACGAGATGCTCCGCCGCGATCCGGACACCGCGCTGCGCATCAAGATCATCGAACTCTTAAGCGCCCGCCGCGACGCCGAGGTGCTCTCGGCCCTGATGGGTTCGCTCAAAGACCGGGAGCCCGAGGTGCGACTGGCCTCCCTCAACGCCCTGCAGACCATCGGAGACTTCAGCGTGGCCTCCGCGATCGCCAACGGGCCTTTGAAGGATCCCGACGAGCAGGTGCGCCTGAAGGCGATGCAGACCCTCAACAGCCTGCAGGACAAGAAAGAAAAAGAAATCGAAGACGCCCGCCAGCGCTACGAGCAGGACAAGGCGGCCGCCGCAGCAGCAGCCGCCGCCGCACAGCACCGGTAGCGCCAATAGGAGGGCTCCCTATGGAAATCAGCGGCGTCAAGGAACTTAATCGCAAGGTCGGAGAGGAAAGCCTCTTCGTCGCCGAGCTCAAGAGGGAGATGGCCAAGGTCATCGTGGGCCAGGATGAGGCGCTCGACCGGCTCCTCACGGCCCTGGTGGCCAACGGACACGTGCTCCTCGAGGGCGTCCCGGGCCTGGCCAAGACGCTCATCATCAAGACCCTGGCGCACGGCATCAAGGCCTCGTTTTCGCGCGTCCAATTCACCCCGGACCTTCTGCCCGCCGACCTCACCGGCACGCTGATCCTCGACCCCAAGACCTCGGAATTCAAGCCTCGCCTGGGGCCGATCTTCGCCAATCTCGTCCTGGCCGACGAGATCAATCGCGCCCCGGCCAAAGTCCAGAGCGCGCTCTTGGAGGCCATGCAGGAGAGATGCGTGACCATCGGACCGACGACTCACCGCCTGCCCGATCCCTTCCTCGTGCTCGCCACGCAGAACCCCATCGAGCAGGAGGGGACTTACCCCCTGCCCGAAGCGCAGGTCGACCGCTTCATGATGAAGATCCGCCTCGACTACCCTAATAAAGTCGAGGAAAAGTCCATCTTGGAGCGCATGGCCGCCGTCCGAATCCCCGAGTGCTCCCCGGTGACGACCCCGGAGCAGATCCTGCGCGCCCGCCAGGTCGCCGCCTCCATCTATCTCGACGAGAAGATCAAGGATTACATCGTCGACCTGGTATTTGCGACCCGCGAGCCCGACACCCACCGCCTCGCCTCGCACAAGCATCTCATCGCCTACGGCGCAAGCCCGCGAGCCACCATCGCGCTCGCGCAGGCGGCCAAGGCCTACGCCTTCATCAACGGCCGAGGCTACGTCACGCCGGAAGACGTCAAGGCCATCGGTCGCGACGTCCTGCGCCACCGGATCCTCGTCAGCTACGAGGCCGAGGCCGAAAACGTCGACAGCGACCACATCATCCGGGCGCTCTTTGAAGCCGTGGACGTCCCCTAGAAGACCCCGGGCGTCTTTAAAACGCCGCACGATATCCATGCTTCCGAAAGAAATACTCGCCCAAGTCCGGCGCATCGAGATCACCACCGGACGCCTCGTCGCGGAGAGCTTCGCCGGCGACTATCTCAGCGTCTTCAAGGGCCGCGGCATGGAGTTCGATTCGGTGCGGGAATACTCTCCCGGCGACGACCCGCGCGACATCGACCGGAACGTCTCGGCGCGCATGGGCAAGCCTTTCGTGCGGCGCTATGTCGAGGAACGGGAACTCACCGTGGTGATCGCCGCCGATCTCTCGGGCTCCCAGAATTTCGGGACCGCCGAACGCCTCAAGAGGGACTCCGCCGTCGAGATCGCAGCCGCCGTCGCCTTCGCGGCCCTGCAAAACAACGACAAGGTCGGCCTGGCCGTCTTCACGGAAGATATCGAGAGATTCCTCCCTCCGCGCAAGGGCCGCCGCCATGCCCTCGCCGTCGTGCGCGAAATCCTCGCCTATGAACCCCGGCGCAACGGCACGTCCCTGACCACCGTCTTAGACCGCCTGGCCCGCATGCTCAAGCGCCGTTGCATCCTGGTCCTCATCTCCGACTTTAGAGACGCCGATTTCGAGCGCTCCCTTAAGCTCTGCGCGCTGAAGCACGATCTTATCCCGGTTCTCATCGAGGACCCCCGCGAAACGAGTCTTCCCTCCGCGAACGCAATCCTGGAGGTCTTCGATCCGGAGACCGGAGGGCGAACGGCCCTCGACCTCCGCGGCCAGGCGGCGGCCCTGGCGGGTGAGGAAGACCTGCGCCGCAAAGAACTCCTCAAGACCTTCCGCGCCTGCGGGCTTGAGGCGATCGTCTCTTCGACGCAGCGGCCGTCCATCGAGCCGCTCATCGCGTTCTTCCGGCGTCGCGCGAGGAGGAAGGGGAGATGAGCGCGCTCCTGGGCCTGCTCCTGGCCCTGCCCGCCCAAGCCTCCGAGCTCGAATGGAAAATCGCCGCGGCGACCGCAGCGCTCGTCGGGACGGAAACGGTCGTCGGCTACCGCCCGGCTCTGCCGCGCTCTTCGAAGCTCGAACCCGACGTCCTCGCCTCCTCGACGTCCGACTTCATCGTCGTCCGGGCCGACTTCGACGCCAAGCAGTCGGCCTGGCTGTGGACCCTCCTGCCCGTCGCGGAAGGCCGGCTTGTCTTCGCCGCGCGCTGGAAGCTCGACGGGCGTGACATTGAGTCGCCTCCCGTGACCCTGTCCCTCAAGGCCCCCGACGTGCCCAAAGACGAACAGCCCCGGGACATCCGGCCTCCGCGGGCCGCGCGGCCCCGCCTTTGGCCGTGGCTGCTGGCGGCTCTCGCAGTCCTAGGCGCGTGGCTGGCTTGGAGGGCGTGGAAAAACCGCGAGGAAGATGCGCCCGGGCTCCCGGCCGAGCCGGCCGAGCCTCCCGAGACGCGCGCCCGGCGCAAACTCGAAGAACTCAGGAACTCCGGGCTCTGGGAACGCGGAGAGTCTGAGGCCTACTACCTCGAACTGACCGATATCATGAGGGAATATCTCGAAGCGCGCTATGGGACGCCCGCCACCGCCATGACGAGCGGAGAACTCTCCCGTTTGGTCAAGTCGCGCCAAACCGACCTGCGCCTCTCGGCCATGGCGCGCGAGGTCCTGGAACGCGCCGACTTGGTCAAGTTCGCGCGGAGCAAGCCCTCTCGTGACGACGGACCCCGCGACTGCGAGGCGGTCGCCGCCCTTGTCTTGGCGACAACGCCGACGCCGCCCCCGACACCCAAGGCCGAGGCGCCCTCATGAGATTTGGCAATCCCTGGGCGTTGGCGCTGGCCCCGCTGGTCTGGGCCCTGGCCGTCGCGGTCGCCGCTCGCGCGCGAAACGCGGCCATGTCCTATCCGGCGGGACAATCCTTGAAAGCGGCCCCCATGACCCGGCGGGCGCGCGCCGCCAGGCTCGCGCCTACCGCGCTTCTGGCCGCCGCGCTGACCCTGGCGGCCATCGCCCTGGCCCGTCCCCAGAAAGTCCTGGCCGTCCCGGGAGAAGACGGCCGCGGAGTCGACATCGTGCTGGCCGTCGATTCTTCCCTCTCCATGAACGCCATGGACTTCAAGCCGAGCCGCCTGGCCGTCGCCAAGGAGATCGCCAAGACCTTCATCCAGCAGCGCGTCTCCGACCGCATCGGCCTGGTGACCTTCGGAGGCGCGCCCCTCCTGGCCTGCCCTCCGACCCTGGATTATGCGGCCCTCGGCGAACGAATCGACGATCTCGAAGCGGGAATGACCAAGGCCGACGGGACCGCGCTGGGAGACGGCCTCGCCTCGGCCGTGCGGCGCCTGAAGGAAGGCTCGGCCAAGAGCAAGATCGTCATCCTCCTGACCGACGGCCGCAGCAACACCGGAGCCGTCGACCCGATCACCGCGGCCCGGGCCGCGGCGGCCCTGGGAGTTAAGGTCTACACCATCGGCACCGCGGGCCGCGGCCCGGCGCTCTTGCCCGTCGACGATCCTCAGATGGGCCGGGGCATGGTCCAGATCGAGGACGACCTCGACGACGAACTCCTGGGCGAAATCTCCTCCATCACGCAAGCTAAGTCCTACCGAGCCAAGAACCGCGCGGAACTCTCCGACATCTTCGCGCAGATCGACCGCCTTGAAAAGAGCCCGGTCCGCCTGCCCCAGATGATCGCCGTCGCAGACCTCCACTCCTGGCCGCTGGCCGCAGCCCTCACCCTCCTGCTCGTCGAATCGGCCCTCTCGGCGACGATCCTGCTGAGGCTTCCCTGATGTTCAAGGCCCCTCTCTGGCTGATCCTGGCGGTCCCGGCTCTGGCCGCGGCGTGGGTCCTCTCCGCCTGGGCCGCCGCGCGGCGCGCGCGCGCGGCCGACGCCCTCGGGAAAGCCTCCACCCTGGCTAAGATCACCGAGGCGGCCGGCGCACGAAGGACTCTTTCGACGCGCCTGAGACTCTCGGCCCTGGCTCTGCTGCTGGCCGCGCTGGCGGGCCCGCAGTGGGGGGTGGAACTCGTCGAGACGCGCGCCTCCGCCCGCCAAGTCGTCATCGCCGTGGACGTTTCCTTGTCGATGAACGCCCAAGACATCAAGCCCAGCCGCCTCGACCGGGCCAAGGAATCCTTGTCCCTTCTTCTCGACCAACTGAGGGGAGAGAGGGTCGCAGTCGTCGCCTTCGCCGGAGAGGCGCATGTCGTGTGCCCCCTCACCCATGACATCGAGGCGGCCAAGCAACTGCTCTCCGCCCTTGAAGTCGGCGCCGTCCCGACTCCGGGAACGGCCATCGGTTCTGCGATCAGGACGGGGAGCGCCCTGATCGGCCGATTCACCGGAGCCAAGACCCTGGTCCTCCTGACGGATGGCGAAGACCACAAGTCCGACCCCCTGGGTGCGGCGCGTGAGGCCGCGGCATCCGGCGTTAAAGTCTTCGCCGTCGGCATCGGCACCGCCGACGGAGAACCGATCCCCATCGAGGGCGGAGGCTACAAGAAAGACGCGAAGGGCTCCACCGTCATCAGCCGCCTGGCAGAGGAGCCTCTTGCCCAGGCCGCCCAGGCCTCCGGGGGAGCGTATTTCCGGTCGAGCCCGGGAATGGACGAGATCGCCGAGATCGTCGGCAGGATCAAGTCCGGAGACTCCTCCCAGGGCCTTGCCGGCGCCGCCTCGCGCTGGCGCAACCGCTACGCCTGGCCCTTGGCCCTGGCCTTCCTGCTAATATGTCTTGAAATGGTCCTGCCCCTTCTGCCCGTCGCCGCAACGCGCCCCAGGCGGGACGCCTTGGTTCTGGCCGCGATGGTCCTCCTGGCCGCTCACCCGTCGCGCGCGGCCACGCTGGAGGGATCCCTGCGCGAGGGAAACCGCCGGTACGATGACGGAAAATTCGACGAAGCCCTCGAACTCTACGGGGAAGCCTCCGGGAAAAAACCTTCGGACCCCCGGCCGGCCTTCAATGCGGGCGCGGCCCTCTTCCGCATGGAACGCGACTCCGACTCGGCCGCCGCTTTCGACGCCGTCGCGCAGCGACGGGAAGTCCCTCGCGCCCTGCGCGCCGACGCCCTCTACAACATGGGCAACACCCGCTTGAGAGCCGAGGACTACGCGGGGGCCGCCGACGCCTACCGCCGCGCCCTCGCCTTGGCTCCAGACGACGAAGATGCTCGCCGGAATCTGATACTGGCCCTGCACCATCACAAGAATCCTCCGCCGCCGAAGCAATGCAAAAATAAAAAGGACCCGTCGCCGAAGCCCAACGACAAGGACAAGAAAAACTCGGGCGGGCAAGGCGGAGAGCGCCCCAATCCGCCCCGCACGCGCCCGCAGGACTCCCTGTCCCGCGAGGACGCCGAGAGGGTTCTGCGCGCCGTGGCCGACCGCGAGAAAACGACCAAGAACAAGGCCTCCCCGTCCAGCGCGCTCAACCGGCGAAGCAAGCCGCCCACTGGGGAGGATTGGTGAGTATTATTCCCGCCGCGGCCGCGGCCGTCCTGCTGTCCTGCGCCTGCGCCGAGGCAGCCGTCACGGTCTCCGCCGAGATCAACCGCGCGCGCGTCTCGGCCAACGACCAGCTCGTTCTGTCGGTCACGATCTCGGGCGACCAAGCCTCGCTTCCCGCCCCCCAGCTTCCCCCGATCCAGGGCTTCAGCCTCTACGAATCGGGCCGCAGCCAGAACCTCTCCTTCATCAACGGGAAAATGACGGCCTCCATCATCTACACCTATGTCCTGGCCCCCCGCTCGACAGGGAAATTCAAGATCCCGCCGATCCACGCCCCGGGGGCTGAGCGCGCAACGGATCCCATCGACATCGAAGTCCTCAACGAACAATCACCCCAAGCCGTCCCTGCGCCGACGAACCCCGCCCGAGCCGCCCCCCGCGCCGCGCGCAGTCCAGACGTCTTCATCACCGCCTCCCTGGACAAAACGAGAGTCTTCGTCAACCAGCAGGCGACCTTGAGCGTCCGGTTCTACTACGCCACGCGCCTCCTCGGGGATTCCCACTACGAAGCGCCCAAGCTCTCGGGCTTCCTGACCGAGGACCTGCCTCCGGTTCGGGAAGGAACGACCGAAATCAACGGCCGCTTCTATCACTTCTCTGAGATCAAATCCGCGCTCTTCCCCGTCCAGGCCGGCAAGCTTAAAATCGGACCGGCCGCGGTCCGCTGCCAAGTCGCCCGCGCCCCCGGCGCGGATCCTTTCGAGACGGACTTCTTCGACCGCCTCCTCTCCATGAGCGCCCCTCAGTCCCTCACCTTGACCACCGAGCCCTTGACCCTGGACGTCGATGCCCTGCCCGAAGGCAAGCCCGAGGACTTCACCGGGGTCGTCGGGAAGCTCTCGGCGAGCGCGGAGATGGATCACCCAGACGCGAAAGTCGGCGAAGCCGCGACCCTCGTCGTCAAGGTCTCGGGAACGGGCAATATCAAGTCCGTGCCGGAACCCAAGAGGCCCAACCTCCCTTCGGTGCGATTCTTCTCGTCCGAGAACTCGGCAAACGTCGACCGGACCGGCGACCGCATCGGAGGCACGAAAACCTTCCGCACGGTCCTCATGCCTCGCGTCTCCGGCGAAATCCGCCTCCCGCCCGTCGAATTCTCATACTTCGATGCGGACACCCGCTCTTACCTGCGGGCCAAGACCGCCTCGCTCGTTCTGCGCGCCGCTGCCGGAACTGCAGGATCTACCGCCGGCGCCGTCTTGTCCCAAGCCGCCCCGGGCTTGACCGACATCGAGGCCGACATCCGCTACCTGAAGACGCGGCCCGAGACGGCCGGGATCTCCGCGGTTTTGACCGCCTGGGCGGCCCTGGGACCGTGGCATGCGCTGCCGGCGACCGCCTTCCTGATCGCCGCGGCCCTGGCCTGGCGCAGGAGATCTCTCGACTTAGATCCCCGCGGCCGGCGCAGGCGAGAAGCCCTGCGCCGCGCCGAGGACCGGCTGAGGCAAGCCTCCGCTCTTCCCGCCGAGCAATCCGCCCGTGCCGCCGCCATCGTCGACGAAGCCCTCGCGGGATTTGTGGCCGACAAGCTGGGCGTTGCGGCCGCGGGGCTGACGCTGAAGACCTCCGTCGAGGGACTCTCGTCCTTGCCGAAGCCTCCATCGGCCCAAACGCTGGAAAAGCTCAAGGACGCCTGGGGGGAAGCAGATCTTCGGCGATTTGCCCCGGGAGCCGCGGGCGGGGAATCGGCGCTCTTTGCGGGGGAAATCGCCCGCCTCCTTAAGACCCTCGAGCGGGAGATGCGCAGGTGATGCTGCCGGCACTTCTGACGGCGATGCTGGCCCTCCCGTCGCCCGCCGCCGCGGCCGACGCCGAAGGGGCGCGCGCGCTCTACGACGCGGGCCGCTACGGCGAGGCTGCCGCCGCCTACGCCCTCCTCGCAGACGCCTCCCCGCGCGACGCCGCGCTCCAGTACAACCTGAGCAACGCGCTGTTTAAGACGGGACGCCTGGGGCGCGCCGTGACCGGCTATGAGAGAGCCTTCGCCCTGGACCCGAGAGACCGCGACATCCGATTCAACCTCGAGTTCGCCCTCAAGAAGGCCGGAGAGGAGTTCGTCCCGCCCGGCACGCCTCCGATTCTCTTTTGGGCCTTCACGGCCCTCTCAGAAAGGGAACTGGCGGGACTGCATTGGCTGGCGGCGTGGATTTCGATGCTCTTGGCGGCCGTGTGGCTGATGGGACGCCCGCCTCGCCGCGAACTCCTTGAGACGTTCCTGGCCTCGGCGCTGGCCTCCTGGATCTTCTTCGGCGCCTGGTGGGGGGGGCTGCGCGCGGTCCTGCCTCCCGACCGGGGCGTGATCGTCTCGCCTCGCGCCGAGGTGAGGCACGGACCCGGTCCGGGGTTCGGCGTCGCCTTCACGGCGCCCGAAGGCCGGCGCGTGCGCATTCTGGGGTCTTCAGGAGCATGGCTTGAAGTCGGCGTGCTCAAAGAAGGCGAGAAAGGCTGGATCGAGGCCTCCGCCGTCGAGCGGCTCTGAGCTTAGGGATTGGCCGGCGTGACGGGCGTCATCGGCACCACCGGAGGCGGAGGAGGAGGGGGGGCGGCGGGAAGGAGAATCTTCCTGGCCGCCGGCGTCTGAACCTCGGCATTGGCGGCGTCCTTGGAAGCCTTGCCTTTGGACTTTCCCTTCGCAACGGCCGCCGGTTTCTTGCCTCCGGCTTTCTTTCGCGCCTTCTCAACCGGAGCCGAAACCGACACTTCAGGCCTGACGGGAGGCAAGTCTCCCTGAGACTCCACCGTGATGCTGACGAGCGGCGCCGACGCGGCCTGAGCCTTCTGATTCTGGCCCGACGGCTGATCCTGATTCGGCGACCCTTGATCGACGGGCTGATCGGATGATGCCTGCCCCTGATCCGAAGCCCCGGACTCCTGTGGGGCTTGTTCCGCCGCTTCCGGCGCCGGGGCGTCCGCTTCGGAGGACGGCGCTGGTTCCGGCGCGGGCTCCGGCGATTGCGGCTCCGCTGGAGGAGAATCGGCCGCAGGGGCGGGGCTCTCCTCTTCCTGCGCGAACGTCCCGCGCGCAGGCGCAAAGAGGAGAAGCGACGCGATAAGAAGCGCTGGAAGCGAGCGAACCATTTCCCGATTTTAGCATGACTCTGTTACGGAAATATCGCACGCTTGACGACCTCTTTGCGAAGGGTTATTCTGTCTGCCATGCGCGAGCTTGTCATCTACGAGGGGGAAAACATCGCGCGGCCGGAGTTCGTCGCGCGCGTCGTCCGGGTTTTCACCGAGCATCTGGCAAAAAACGGACTCCGATTGACCGGACAGCGACGACTGATCCTGAACCTCTTCCTCAAGACGGAGCATCACCTGACGCAGGACGAGATATTCTCGTCGCTGCGCACGCATGGGCTGGGCCGGGCGACGGTCTTCCGGACCCTGAAGATGCTCCAGGAATGCCGCCTCATCTCCGCCGTCGTCGGGCAAGACGGGATCGGACGTTTTGAAATCAATCGGGGCCGCCCCCACCACGATCACCTCATCTGTGTGGAGTGCGGACGCATCCGGGAAGTGCTCTGGCCCAAGCTTGAGCGCCTCCAGGAAGTCGCCTGCAAGCGCCTTGGGTTTACGCCGAAATGGCACCGGCATGAAGTCTTCGGACTCTGCCGCAACTGCTCAGGGAAACGCTGATGCCGCTCTCCTGGGAAGCGGGGCGCCTGACGGCTCCCGCGGCCGGATTTTTTACGGCCCTCGCCTTTCTTCTTCTGCGAGGCGCGGCGGCTCCCTGGTGGCTCTCCCTGGCCGCCGTCTGCGCGGCGACGGGGCTCTCGCGCCTGCTGGGAACCTGGTGCGCCCAAGCGCCCCTCGGACTCCTCCTGACCGTTGCGGCCGCCGCCGCCGGAATCGCCGCGCAAGCCCCGGCCGGAAAGACGGAGGAGGACTCATCCCTCGCCCTAGCCGCCACGGCCGGAACGATGCTGGCCGCCATCCCTCTCCTGCTTAGGTTCCTCGGCCTCAACGCCGCCTCGCCAGACCTCCTGGAAAATCCAATCGGATCCCTCGCCTCGGCGGCGTTTACACTCGGCCAAGCCTGCCTTCTGGCCTCCCTCGCCGCCGCCGCCGCCGCGCGCTCGGCGCGCGGCTTGGCTCGTCCGGCGGGAAGTGCCGCGCGCGCCGCGCCGACGGCCTGCGCGCTCGCCGCCGGCCTGGGAGTCCACCTCATCGAGCCGTCCGTTCTGCTGGCCGGCGCCGGCGCCTTCCTCTGCTTGGCCTCGGTCCTGCACTCCCGTCCTTGGTCCATCTGGAGGGAGCGTCCCCTCCGGGCGCGCGCCATGATCCTCGCACCCCTGCTCGCGCTGGCACTGGCCTCGCGCGCGCCCAGGCTGATGAAGGATGTTTGGACCGCCCGTCTTGACGCCGCCTACCCGGGGGGACGTTTTCTCTTCTTCCGCGACGACGGAAGGAGCGTGCTTGCCGCCTACGAGTTCTCAAACAGGGACCGGACCGTCCTCAGGGACGGGGTCCTCCAAGCCGACGACGCCTCGGCCAAAATCGCCGTCGTGGCCGCCGTCGGACAGAACGCTCTGGCCAACGGCGTGCTCCTCGTCCATCCGCCGACTCCGGCCGCCGCCGACGTGTCTCTCCCGGTCCTACTCGAGGAGAAAACGCGGGCCGACTCGGAGGTCCTCGACGCCCTGGGTCGGCCCGGATGGCGAGACCTCCTCCGGGCGATCCCTCCCGGAGAAAAGCCCCGCGCCGCCGCCGTCTTCCTTTCCCGCCCCTTCGGCCTCCGGGATGCGCAGCGCCTGCCGGCGACTCTCAAAGCCTTGAGGGCGCGGCTGGACCCTGAGGCCTGCGCCTCCATCCTCCTGCCTCCGCTCACGCAGGCGCCGGCGGTCGCCCTCGCGGAGTCCGCCGCGCGGGGAGCCTTCGGCCGCACGCGAACCGCGGACATCGGGCGGTCGGTCCTCGTGATGGCCTGCGGCAATGAAGTCGAGACGGACCCGATCCGGCTGTTCGTGCGCCTTCCCGACGCCGAGCGAAAGGCCGACCCGCCCTGGGACCGAGTCTTCGCCGCCCGCCTCCTCTGGCGAGCCGCCCCGACCCCGACGGGGAAGTGATATAATCAACGGCGTGAAGCGCTTCCGGTTCGGCTGGTACGGAGACGGCGGGCTCGGCGAGAAGATGATCCAGGCGATCCTCTCGGGCCGCAAGACCGCCACCGCCTGTCCCGCCTACGATCCCGAGGATTCCGAGCTCAAGGCCGGCGACGAGCTCCAGCTTCTCGACAAGCACGGAAGCCAGCGGGCCCGGCTCGTCGTGACCCAGGTCGAAATCCGCGCCTTTGCGTCTTTCGACGAAGCCCTCGCGGAAAAGGAAGGCGTGACCCTGGCGGAACTCAAGGAAAAAATGAACTTCGCCAACGGCCGGCAGATACGGGGCGACGAGGAAATGCGCGTCGTCCATTTCCGCCTCACGCAGACCGCCCCCTCATGAGAAGGATACACGTCGTCGCCCTCGGCTGCCAAATGTCCGTCGCCGACGGCGGGGAACTCGCCCGCCCCCTCATCGAGCGCGGACTGCGCCCGGTCGCATCCCTGGGCGAGGCCGACGTCCTTGTGCTCAACACCTGCACCGTCCGCCAACATGCCGAAGACAAAGCCGTGTCCATGATCGGGCGGCTCAAGACCTGGAAAGACGACGACCCCGAGCGCGTCCTCATCGTCGCGGGCTGCGCGGCCGAGCGGCTCGGAGGCCTCCTCCTCAGCCGCTTCCCGCACATCGATCTTGTCGTCGGCGCCAAGTCCCTAGACGACTATCCCCGCCTCGTCGAGGAAGCCCTCGCCCATCGCTTCGACCACCCGGGAGAAACCCGGGAAGGCTTCCACGGAGAAGCCGCGCCGAACACGCCCTTCGGCTGGGCCTCGCCGGTCGTCGCCCAGGTCACGATCATGCGCGGCTGCAACTATTCCTGCGCCTACTGCATCGTGCCCCAGGTCCGCGGAAGGGAATCCTACAGGGCCCCGGGGACGATCCTGGCCGACGTCGGCGCCAAGGCCGCGGTCGGCGCGCGCGAGATCGTCCTCTTGGGCCAGACCGTCAACAGCTGGCACGGCCGCGACGAGGCCGGGCGTGCCTGGAGATTTGCCGACCTCCTGCGAGCCGTCGCCGCCGTGCCGGGAGTGCTCCGCGTGCGCTTTGAAAGCCCCCATCCTCACTTCGTCGATGACGAACTCATCGAAGCCCTGGCGACGACTCCCGGCCTCTGCGGACATCTTCACCTGCCTCTGCAGTCGGGCTCCGACCGTCTTCTCAAACGCATGCGCCGAAACTACACCGCCGCCTCGTTTCTGGAGAAGGTCGCGCGGCTGAAAGCCGCCCTGCCGTCGATTGAAGTCTCCACGGACATTATCGTAGGATTGCCGTCGGAGACGGGCGACGACTTCGCCCGGACTTTGGAAGCCGTCGAAAGTCTCCGGCCCGCGTGGGCGTACACCTTCAAATACTCTCCGAGAGAAGGAACGCAAGCCGCCGGCTGGCCGGACGATGTGCCGGTGGACGTCAAGGAGGAGCGTCTTGCTCGCTTGAACGCCCTCTGCGACGCGTACAACGACGAGGCGATGCGTGCAAGGATCGGCAAGACCGTGTCGGTCTTGGATGAAACGGGCGGCTACGGCCGCACGAAAGACGGCTTCAGGGTCAAGTGGGACGCGCCCGGAGAGCCGGGCCGAGAACTCCTTATCCGCGTGACGGGATCATCGAAGCGCACTTTACTGGGGGAATATGAGCGATAAAAAAACGGGAGCCGAGCGCAGGCGTCACCGCCGGTTCAGCGTCGTCGAAGGCATGATCGAGCCCATCACGCTCGAGTTCTCCGCGGAAAAACCGACGAAACAGCCGGTCATCATGACCGACCTCTCCGCCGGGGGAATGTCCCTGCTGATGTTCGTCGAGCCTCCTCACGCCAAGACCTTCGAGATGGTCCTCTCCATCCCGGGCCTGGATAAATCGCCTATCGAGGCCTCCATCGTCCGGGTCCACCAGAAAGGCGAGACCTACAGCGTGGGGCTCAACTTCGTCAAGATCGCCAAGAAGTCGCAGGAACGCATCGAGGCCATGTCGGAAGACAACGCCGACTGCGAGACCCGGATGTCCCTGCGCCTGCCCGAAGCCTGCGTTCCGGACTGCCACTTCCACTGCCTCTGCGCCAAGCCCGCCAAGGCGCCGCACTGGCCCGCGAAAAAATAGACCCCGCGTGATCGTCCTCGTCGGACCGACGGCGTCTGGCAAGACGGAACTGGCGGCGGCCGTCGCCGAGAGGCTGGGAGGCGAGGTCGTCTCCGCCGACTCGCGTCAGGTCTACCGCCTGCTCGACGCCGCCACGGCCAAACCCCCCGCAAGCCTCAGGGCGCGCGTGCCGCACTGGCTCATCGATGTCGCCGACCCCTCCGAGACCTACGACGCGGCGAGATTCGTGCGCGAGGCCTCCGCGGCCCTGGCCGGCATCCGAAGGCGGGGGAAAATCCCCATCGTCTGCGGCGGCACGGGACTCTACGTCCGCGCCCTTCTTGAGGGGCTTTCGCCCATGCCTGCCGGAGACCCATCGATCCGAGCAAAGCTTGCCGCTGTCGCCGAATTCAAGGGCCCGGCGGCCTTGCACGCGCGTCTCTCTGAAATTGATCCGGCGGCGGCGGCGGCCATCCCTCCCGGCAACCGCCAACGCCTCGTCCGCGCGCTGGAGGTCTTTGAACTCACCGGGCGGACCATCTCCTCTCATTGGGCCGAGGAAAGGACGGGGGGGGAGAAGCCCTCCGCCGTCCTGCGCCTGGACGTCGAGCCGGACCTCCTGCGCGGCCGCATCGAGCGCCGCGCCCGATCGATGTGGCCGAAACTCCTGGAGGAAGTCGGCAGGCTGGTGCCCGCGCGCTTGCGCGGAGACGAACCGGGACTGACCAGCCTCGGATACCGGGAGGCCTTGGACGTTCTCGCGGGGAGATCGAGCCCGGAAGAAGGCCTCGCGGCCATGACCCGAGCGACGCTTGCCTACGCCAAACGGCAACGGACCTGGTTTCGCACCCAAATCGCCGCGGCCTCAATTCCCGCCGACAGTTCTCCTGCGCAAACCCTGGACCTGGCCCTGCGCACCCTGGAGGATTTAACATGAAGCGACCGCCTCTGAAGACGGCCTTGTCGTCTCCCTCGCCGACGCCATTTCTGCTGACGTCTCTTTTCCTCTCCGGCGCGACCTCCCTGGTTCTCGAACTCGTCGGGGCCCGGCTCGTCAGCCCTTTCTACGGCTCCTCCATCTACACCTGGTCGGCGCTGATTACGACGACGCTCATCGCGCTCGCCGCCGGCTACGCCTGGGGCGGGCGCCTCGCCGACCGGGATCCCCACCTGACGCTATTCGCCCGCCTCCTGCTGGCCGCCGGCCTGACGGCGGCCGTCATCCCGGTCCTGCGCGAGCAGGTCCTACGCGCCAGCGCCCCTCTGGGCGTCAAGCTCGGAGCGATGACTGCGGCCGCCCTCCTCGTCGGCCCGACCCTGGCCCTGCTCGGGACCCTGGGCCCCATCGCCACGCGCCTGACGGCGACGGGTGCTTCCGACGTGGGACGCCGCTCGGGCGACGCCTGGGCGCTCTCGACGGCGGGGAGCGTGGCCGGCGCGGCCCTGACGGGATTTGTCCTCATTCCCCACTGGCCGTGCTCGAAGATCCTCTTCGCCGCCGCGGCCCTCCTCATCGCCCTCGGGGCGTGGGGAACTTGGCAGTCGGCCAAACGCCTGCCGCTGGCGGAGTTGAGCGCCTGCGCGGCCTGCCTCGCGCTTGCCGTGCGCGCGCAGGACGCGCCTCACGGCGCCGTGCTCAAGCGAACCGAATCCCTCTATGGACGCATCGAGGTCCTCGAGGCGGGCCCCAAGAGATACCTCCTCGTCAACGGCACGGCCCAGTCCGCCATGGACTCCGCCTCGGGCTTAAGCGACTCCGAATACGACCGCGCCGCGGAATGGGCCCTGGCCCTTCGTCCGGGCGCGCGGAATGTCCTGGCCCTGGGCCTCGGCGCGGGGCTGCTGCCGACGGCGCTTGAGCGAGCGGGACTGACGGTGGACGCCGTCGAGATCGACCCCGAGATCGTGCGCACGGCCCGGGATTTCTTCGGCTACGCCCCCAAAGGCCGGGTCCTCATCGACGACGGCCGCTCAGCGCTTGAATCAGACGCCGGGCGAAGGTGGGATCTGATGATCCTCGACGCCTTCGGCTCGGAGTCGCCCCCCAGCCACCTCTTCACCGAGAATGCCTTCACCCGCATGCGCGAGTCCCTCGCGCCGGGGGGAGTCCTCACGGTCAACCTCGTCACGATGCTCAGCGGCCGGGCGGGAGATCCCTGGCGCGCGACCTACAAGACCCTTGAACGCGTCTTCCCCAACGTCCGGGCCTTCGTGGCCGCCGACCCGAGCGACGGGCTTTCAAACGTCCTCTTCTTCGCCTCGACCGGCCCGCTTGAAGCGCCCGCCGCCGCCGCTCCCCCGGGCGCGCGCCAGGACGTCGCGGCCATGCTCGCTCGGGAACTGATCCCCGCGCCGGCGGACTTAAGCGGCGTCCCGTCGATGACCGACGATCACGCCCCCCTGGAATTCCTGCTCGCCGCCACGGCCGTCCGCTGGCGCCGCCTCCTCCAGAAGGGCATGGGAGAGGTCCTCCTGCGTTGAAGCCCCACGAAACCCGCGCGCCCGCCGAGCGGGCCGTGCTCGTCGGCGTCGGCCCCAAGTCCCAAAGCTCTCTAATTAAGTCGAGCCTCGCGGAACTGCGGCGCCTGGCCGACACCGCGGGTGCCACCGTGGCGGGGGAAACGACGCAGGCCCTCTCGCGATTTAAGGCCGCCACGCTCGTCGGAGAAGGCAAGGTCGACGAGATCGCCGGGCTCTGCGCGGGCCTGCGCGCGGGCACGGTCATCTTTGATCTCGAGCTTTCCCCGGGACAGCAGAAAAACCTGGAGCGCTCCCTGCCCAAGATCAAGATCGTCGACCGCACGCGCCTTATCCTCGACATCTTCGCGCGGCGCGCGCGCACCAGCGAGGGCCGCCTCCAGGTGGAGCTGGCCCAGCTCTCCTACATGCTGCCGCGCCTGACGGGCTCCTGGCGGGAATTCTCCCAGCAGGTCGGCGGCATCGGAACGCGCGGCCCGGGAGAAAGGAAGCTCGAGTACGAGCGCCGCCACATCCAGTACCGCATCAAGCACCTGGGCCGGGAGCTCGAGCGCGTGCGCGGCGCGCGCCGCCTGCGCCGGGAGAGGCGCGCGGCCGTCCCCGTGCCGCAGGTGGCCCTCGTCGGCTACACCAACGTCGGCAAGTCCACGATCCTCAACGCCCTGACGGGCAGCCTGGACGCCTACGCCGACGACAAGCTCTTCGCGACGCTGGACTCGACGGCGCGGCGCGTGCGCCTGCCGGAGGGGGGCTGGGCGGTCGCCGCCGACACCGTGGGATTTATCCAGCGCCTGCCCACGACGCTGATTGCCGCCTTCCGCTCCACCCTGGAAGAAGTCGAAGCCGCGGACTGCCTGATCGTCGTCGGCGACGCCTCCTCCTCCGAGCTCGAGCAGCAGCAGGCTTCGGTCGCCGCGACGCTTGCCGACCTCGAGACTGCGAAAATCCCCCGCGTACAGGTCTTCAACAAGGCCGACCGTCTGGGCGCCGCCGAGCGCTCCGACCTGGAGCGCCGCTATCCCAACGCCCTGCTCATCTCGGCGGCCACCGGCGAGGGACTTAAGGAAACCCTGAGCCGCGTCGAGAAAGCCCTCGCGCATCGGTGGCTCACGCGCGAGATCACTCTTCCGGCATCCAAGTCCGGCCTGGCCGGACGTTTCTACGAAAGCGCCCAAGTCCTTTCCCGGGAGGTTCGAGGTCAAAACGTGCGCTGGCGCCTGCGCGTGACCGCCGAAAACTGGCGGCGATTGCAGACCCTCCTCTCCGAATGCTAGGATTTTGCTGGAATTAATGAACGATTTCACTCGCGGGAGACGGCCCTAATGGCGAAAGGCGATAAGAGCGACAAGGGAAAGACGCCGCAGCCGCCGTCCAAGGAAAAAGAAGTCCACATCTACTCGCTGGCCACGACGGTCAACGAGTGCATCATCTTTCTCGAGGAGCTGGAGGGCAGCCGCCTCCTGCCGATCTGGATCGGCATCACCGAAGGCCAGGCCATCGCCATCCGATTTTCCGGCATCGTGCTGCCGCGCCCCCTGACCCACGACCTGCTCCTAGCCGCCGTCAAGCAGCTGGGTTGGGACGTCCTGCGAATCGTGATCAGCGACATCAAGGAGAACACCTTCTACGCCCGCATCGCCGTGACCGACGGCAAGCGCACGATCTTCCTCGACAGCCGCCCCTCCGACGCCATCGCCGTCGCCGTCCGCGCGGGCTGCCCCATCATGGTCGACGAAAGCGTCTTCGCGCGCTGCCAGACCCTCAGCAAGCCGATCTCCGAGGAAGAGGTCGGGAAGTTCAAGGAAGAGCTCAAGAACCTCAAGCCCGAGGACATCTTCAAGGATCTCAAGACGAAGCCTGAAGGAGAGGGGCCCGCGCCAAGCGACGAGGACCCCAGCAAAGGAAAAGGGGAGGACGAGAAATGAATCGTCTCGACATCATCAAGTCGGTCGCGAAAGTTTTGACCACCAAGGGCGAGGCCGCCCTGGCCGTCGAAACGGCCTTCGAAACCATCCGGCTGGCCCTCAGCCGCGGCGAGAAGGTCGTGGTCTCCAATTTCGGAACCTTCCGCGTCAAGTCGCGCCAGCCGCGCGTGGGACGCAATCCCAAGACCGGCACGCAGGTCAGCGTCCCGGCCCGGCGCGGGGTGCGCTTCAAGGCCTCGAAGAACCTGTTGGAATAACCCGGACGGAGAACTCTCACCGTGGAACTTCCGTTTCTCCCGGACAGAGATTTCTACACCATGCGCGAGACCTCACGCCTGGCGCAGATTCCGCCGCACACCCTGCGCTACTGGGAAAGCCGCTTCGGCGACCTTCGCCCATCCCGAAAGACCGGCGGCCACCGCCGCTACTCCCGCGTCGATCTCGAACTGATCCTCGAGATCAAGGACCTCGTCCATCGCCGCAAGATGACGGTCGCGGGCGCCCGGCGCGCCCTGATCGACCGGAGAAGGGGACCTTCCGCGCTCGACGCCGCAGGCCCTGCGGCCTCCGCCGAGGCGGGCCCGGCCCTCAAGCTCTTGCGCGAGGTCAAAAAAGAAATTAAAATGATCGTCGACGAGTTCGGCCGGTGACCGGCCTTCCGTTGGCGCGCCCGAGGTCGGGGACTGGCTCAATGGTAGAGCGCTCCCTTGGGGTGGGAGAGGCTACAGGTTCGATTCCTGTGTCCCCGACCGCGGGCGTGACGAACTCGACGGACGTGCCCGGGGTATAGCTCAATTGGCAGAGCGCTTGGTTCGGGACCAAGAGGTTCTCAGTTCAAGCCTGAGTACCCCGACCACTTTCTTAGCGGAACGATGAGGGACGCCGAAAAGGCCGAGGGGCCTTAACGAGCGTCCTTTCGTTTACCCCTTGCGCGCGCCCTTGACAAATCATTAGAATGGAAAGAGCCGACCCCTTGACGCGTCTATACCTCCGGGTGACCGGACGCGTCCAAGGAGTGGGCTTTCGTTGGTTCATCCGCGAGCGCGCCGAGGAGCTGGGCGCAAGCGGCTGGGCGCGCAACCTGGAGGACGGGTCGGTCGAGGCGGAGATCGAGGCGGGAGCGGCGACGCTGGCGGCCCTCGTCGAGATCATCCGCACGGAACACCCGGCGGCGAGAGTGGACTCAGTGATGACGAGGCCGGCCGACGTTCAAGGCGAAAAAGGATTCAGGATCGGATAGGGGACCAATGGAACTATCGACCGACACCATCAGCCAGTACTTCAAGGGGATTCAAAAGCTCTCGCTCGTCTCGCGCGAGGAGATGCACGCCCTTTGGAAGAAAGCCAAGAAGGGCGACGGGCCGTCGAAGTCTCGCATCATGGAGGCCAACCTCCGCCTGGTCGTGCCCATCGCCAAGAAATACCACCGCCAGGGCATCGACTTCATGGATTTGGTCGAAGAGGGCAACCTCGGCCTGATGCACTCCATCGACAAGTTCGAGCCCTCCAAGGGCTACCGCTTCTCGACCTACGCCTCCTATTGGATCGAGCAGTCCATCCGCCGCGCGGTTGAAGAGCAGTCCAAGACCATCCGCATCCCGCCCCACGCCTGGGAGGCCCTGCGCAAGTGGCTGAAGATGTGGGAGAAGATGCACGTGAAGTTGGGC
>Ga0334722_10002797_pt1 | contig 19267 bp, 20 predicted proteins | sample C3_bottom_MG_FD_207210 | JGI IMG/M metagenome (GOLD analysis project Ga0334722, IMG submission 207210) | Sediment microbial communities from Yellowstone Lake, YNP, Wyoming, USA - C3_bottom | ecosystem: Environmental > Aquatic > Freshwater > Lake > Sediment | place: USA: Wyoming | collected...
TTCGTCGTCTACCCTCTGGGTATGCCTCCTCCCTCATTTCAAAAATCTGCTGAAAAAGCAGCTCAAATCTCATCGAAAATCTTTATTGAGATAGATTCAAGAAGTTATCGATCGGTTAAAACTTTTCACCTTTGAAGACATCAATAAAATCCTTGAAAGTGGGCAGAAATGTCTATCTGAACAGTTGTAGATAATTTAATTTTTTTGTAAAATGCGGGTATGAAATATAAATTACCCAGACAAAAAATAAGCGAAGCATTGAATTTATTTTATTCTGAGAAAATTAAGAAGAATAAAGTGCATTCCGATCGAGCGACAAAAAATAATTTGATTGAAATCGAGGCGGTTTCAAGAAAGATTCAGAAAGAGGGGCTTCCAAAGCATCTGGTGATCAAAAAATTGAAAGGGCGTTTGGGGCACGGAATTTTTTTACATCTCGATGCAAAGCCTATTTTGAAAGGAGAGGTGATCGCTCCCTATGCTGGAAAGGTGGCGCTCGCCCGCCAAAACGCAGATGATGAGTCAGATTATGCCTTTTCTCTCCTCTCGGATTTGATCCTTTCAAGAGAGGAACAGCGCATTTGGGACCCAAAAGGTCGCTACCACCCCCGCCGTCTTTACTCCATCGATCTCGATGCGGATAAAATGGGAAATTTTACCCGCTTTATCAACCATTCTGCCAAGCCCAATATCGAGGCCCAATTCCTTCGGCTTTCGGTTAAAGGTAAGATTTATTTTGAAATTGTGTATGTGGCAAAAAAGAAGATTTGTCCTGGCGAACAGTTGCTTGTTTGCTATGAAGGAGAGGAGAAAAGTTATTGGGGCATTTTAGGGATCAAACCCTTTCCCATGACCCCCCAGACATTCCGTCTATCGTGCCAAGGCCCAAAAAAATAGGAACGCGGCCGCAATTTTTGCCCCAACGACCAAAATAATTCTGTGAAAGTGTTTATCCACAAAATTTTTGAGTGGCGCTCCGCCAATTGCGATTGCACCGCCTACGAACGCAAAGCGTAGGAGGCGAGCAGAGAGGAGGAGAGAGGAGAAGAGGAGAATCCCTGGGTGGAAGACCCCTGCTGCGAGGCTGAGGGCTTTGAGTGGGAAGGGGAGGAGGGAACCGAAGAAGACCGCCCACCCTTCATAGAGGTGGAAGTGGCCCGAAATTCGATCGAAGAGCGCTGCAGAGATGAGATGAGGGATGATGTAGGGAGCGAGTAGATCCCATAGAAAATGGCCGAGTAGATACCCTGCAATTCCAGAGAGGGTAGAGGCAAAGCCGGCGATCAGAACGTAGAGGAATGTTTTTCTTGGGTTTTGCATGCAGAAAAACATGAGTATCGCATCAAGCGGAATAAAGAGAATCAATTCGAGAGAGAAAAGAAGGGCGATCCACAGGGGTGCATGGGTGGAATTTGCCTTCTGGGTAGCCCAGTTATAGAGCTTCGTAGTGGTTGATTTCATCGACCTGCATTATACTGTTTTCTATTCTTAAAGTATAGGCGTCGAATTGTGTCGTTAAGTGAAACTTTTACTTGTCCTTTGCTCTTTTTGGCCCCTATGGAAGGGGTGGGGGATCGCCCTTTTCGGCGGGCGATGGCCTCGGTGGGGGGCTTTGATTGGGCTTGCACCGAGTTTATCCGGGTGCCCTTAAATGCCCATATTCTGAGTCTGTCCAAAGAATATGACCCAAATGACACGGCGCCGATTCGGCAGGCAGCGCAGATCATGGGATCGGTCCCAGAATCGATGGGGGAGATGGCTCGCGCGCTAGAGGCGAGGGGAGCTCCGCGGATCGATCTGAATTGCGGCTGTCCTTCGAATACGGTGACGGGCAAGGGGGCCGGATCTAGTTTGTTGAAGACGCCGGAGCTTCTGTATTCGATCGCCAAGTCAATGGTGGGATCGGTCCGCGTGCCGGTGACCGCTAAGCTTCGCTCTGGTTATTCAGATACGACCTTGTTCAAAGAAAATGTTCTGGCGGCGCAGGAGGCGGGAGTTGCATTTATGACGATCCACCCGCGCACAAAAGAGGATGGGTATGGTCCGCCAGCAAAATGGGAATATATCGCGGAAGCGAAGAGACTGGTGAAGATTCCAGTGATTGGGAACGGGGATATTCTCAAAGTAGAGGACGCCGTTCGGATGTTGGGAGAAACGGGTTGCGATGGCCTGATGATTGGGCGCGGGGCGATTATGAACCCGTGGTTATTTCAGGAGATCCAGGCCCATTTTAAAGGGCAAATATTTCACAAACCGCCTAAAGCGTTCGAAGGGTATTTGCGCAAGTTTCTTGCTGAAATGGATCCCGATGTGCCCATTCGCACGCGGATCAACAAACTCAAACAGCTCTTGAATTTCATGTTTCGCGCCAGCGAGTCATTGGCTGCTCACCGCTCCGCGGTGTTATCCCATCCCTATTCGATAGAAGAGGAGGTATTACAATTTGCCCTCCCTTACTTAGATGCATCTCCAAATAAGAGTTTTTGAGGAAGGTTTTCGAACGAGACGCTGCCTTCTGGATCGAAATTGAGGATCCAGAGCCGGTCGTAGCTGTCGTCGGGCCACCGTTTCGGAGATTTTTTGGCACCGAGATGGGCGGCAAGGCGTGGGATCTCGGTATGGGACCAGCAGATGAGGACCATTTTGTCTTCGTAATCGGGATGGGTGAGGATTTCTTCTGCGAGCTGTTCGACTTGGAGAGGGTTGTACTGGGTGAGAAGGGGAAGTTTCATTTCATCGGCGAGACTTTGGACAGTTTGCTCTGAACGGAGCGAGGGGTGTTGCGCAGTGGGGCGAGCGGCGTAGATAGCGGTTGGCGGGCCGAATTGTAGGACTGGAGGAGCACCGAGAAAAAAGGGGACGAGTGCAGCGGCTCGTTCGCGCCCTTTCAGGGTGAGGCTTGTACCCGCTGGTGGTTTTTCTGCATGTCGGATGATGATCACTTGTGCAGGATTGGCATAGAGAGCGGAGAGGGAAAAGAGGAAAAGGAGTAGTTGTTTCATAGACGATCCTGGTGGTGTGGCCAAATAGTTTACTTGATTGACGATTGAAATTAAATAAGATAGTGTGCGGAAAAGGGATTGTCTATGCGGCACTATTTTTCTGGGCAGCCAAAAGGGTTGTATCCACTCTGCTTTACCGAGCTTTGGGAACGTTTTGGATTTTATGTGGTTCAAACGATCCTTGTCTTGTACATGAGTCATCAACTTGGATACTCCGATACCTTTTCTTATTTGCTGTACGGTGCCTTCAGTTCTCTGTTGTATTTGACACCGGTGATTGGAGGCTATGTCGCCGACCGGATCTTGGGATTTCGGCAATCGATCGTGATCGGAGGAGTCCTATTTTTTATCGGTTACGCGGTGATGGCGATCCCGATCACAGAGGTCTTTTTTTTAGGACTAAGCATCGTCATTGTCGCCAATGGTTTGTTCAAGCCAAATGTATCGAGCATTGTCGGTGATTTGTATGGCCGGGACGATCCGAGACGGGATGGGGGATTTACCCTGTTCTACATGGGGATCAACATCGGCGCAGTGATTCCGCCGATTTTTGCCGGGCCCTTGGTGAATACGTATGGGTGGCATTGGGGCTACTTGACTGCGGCATTGGGAATGGTGGTTGCACTAGCCACCTTTATCGGTTTTCGAAGGAAGCTAGCGAATCGAGGAGAGGTCCCGGCTACGAGTCCTTTACGTCGTGGGAAGAAGGGGCTTGTGTATGGGCTGACGGGGATCATCATTGTCGCCACAATCGGTCTTTTAGATTTGCTGTTTCGATCACCAGAACAGACCAATCTTATTTTAACCTTTGCTTCTAGCCTCATTGTCTTGGGACTGATCTACTTTTATTTTAAAGAAAAAAAGGAGCACCGGTCCAAGCTCCTTGCTTGTTTGATTTTGATTCTTGTTTCGATTGGATTTTGGGCAGTTTATATCCAAACGTATACTTCGCTAACGCTATTTGCCGACCGGAACATGTCGAAAGAGTTTTTGGGCTTTACAATCGATGCGGAGTTTATCCAATTTTTCAATCCGTTTTTCATCATTGTATTGAGTCCTTTGCTCAGCGGATTTTGGATCTGGTTGTCAGATCGGAAAAAAGATCCTTCCACGCCGGCAAAATTTTCACTCGGAATTTTATTTATGGCAGCGGGATTTTTGTTTTTAGGCGTGGGCACCCGCTGGTTTAGCGATGGAGGGATGAGTTCTCCTTGGTGGCTTGCATCAAGCTATTTTCTCCAAACAATTGGGGAACTTCTTTTATCGCCGATCGGTCTTGCTATGATCACTCGTCTTACTCCGTCCCATTTGGTTGGGATGATGATGGGAGTGTGGTTTTTAACCCAATCGGCTGCCTTTGCCATCGGCGGGGGACTGGCCACCTGGGCTGCAGTGCCGAAGGGGACAACCATTGTGAATTCTCTTGAGATCTACTCAGAGGCCTTTATGCGATACGGCTATTTGTCTTTGGCTCTTGCAGTGATTAGCTTCTTTCTCATTCCCTACGTCAAAAAACTGGGTGGAGAGACTCACGGCTGAAAGACATCGGGGATGATTTTGAGGGGAGCGGCGCCTGGAATGTATTGAAAAGGATCGATGGTATCGATCAATTGATCTAGATTCAGTTTACGAAAGAGATCTTGCATCATCTGATTGAAAATCGCTTTTTCGATTTCATGGAGAGGAAATCCCGATTCTTCCGAAATATCGTTCAAAACCACTTGGTCGATTGTCGGGTATTTTTTGACCGTTCCATTTGCTCTGGTTAGTTGAATATTTACGTTATTTAAGATAAGAGTTTTGACAAGGTATCCGCGCCCTTTTTTAGAGGGCCTTTCTTGGTTTTTTCCGGCGATGTGGGCCCAGTTGTTATTCTTCCCGTCGGCGTCATAGAGTTCGATGCCGATGAAGATGTCATTGATTCTGATCTCATCGAGGGTAAAGCGGGGGCCAAAGAGTTGCTGGTGAGTAGCGAAGATTTCCATGTTATCGGCGGAAAATGAGGTGGGTGTTCTGGAATGGAGCGGGTTGCCTATTTTTAGTTGAGAGACGACCGCCACCCCTTTTTCGATCTCGATCGAATGAATGGTCACCGGAACTTTGAGCTGTGTGGAGAGGAACCCTTCAGCTACAATCGCTCTGCCACCCCAGCAAAGACCTGCCAAGGTGAGGGAGATCAGAAAGAAAAAGGAAACAGTCATGAAAAAACGTTTCATTGAACAACAAATAAACTATTTTAAAAAAAAGAGCAATGGTACAAAGTGCACTATATGCTGAAATGGGGATTTTCACTGATCGGGCTGATTATTCTGGGCTCGATCGTATTTTTGTGGCTGGTCAAGGCGCCGATCATGTCGTCCTATCTGACGCAGAAGATGCATGTGCCTGTGTCTCTCGGAAGCATCAGTATGTGGCCCTCAGAGACGATGATCCGAGATTTTCAGATTCGAAATCCAAGAGGTTTCAAAACGAAATCGGCTTTTAAAGCAGAAGAGACCCACATTCAGTACCGCTTTAAGCAGTTGTTCGGAAACCCCTCTGAAATCGATCTAATCAATATTGACAATGTCTATTTGAGCATCGAGTTTTCCAATCCTCTTGGAACGAAGAATAATTGGACTGCAATCGGCTCGAAAATTCCTGAAAATCCGAACCGGAAGCAGGAAGTTCTCATTCATAAACTCGTATTGACGAATGTGATGGTGGAAATCCGGGGTCTTGGACTGACAGGAGCGCCCCAGACGAAGATGATTAGTCGGATGGAATTCAATGAGATCGACAGTCAAGAAGGGTTCCCAACAAAAGAGCTGATTCAACAGATCTTTGGTGGAGCCGGATTACAGCAGTACATTAAAGAACTATTCAGCCCGCAAAAGGTGCTGGATAAGGTGCTATCGCCGCTGAAGAAATTTGGGGTCACACACAGAGGGATTGAAAAATCGGGAATTGGCCAAGGAGGGTCCTCAGATTTTTCGGCCGGAACGAGGGACAGTGTTCAAAGGACACGGCCCGAAGTGAGGACGAAAAATGTGGGGTAAAGCCGACGCCGGCCAAAACTGATTTTTAAGTCACGAGGTGTGGATGAATGAGACTGGAGCCGAGACGCCGGCTCCAGTCAATGAACTTTAATAGTCCATTTCGCCACCAGCAGGTGCTGCCGCAGGCTTATCTTGTTCTTCTTCCGTGATGATCGCTTCGGTGGTGAGTAGAAGACCTGCGATGGAAGCGGCAAACTGCAGAGCGCAGCGGACGACCTTCGTTGGGTCGACAATCCCTTTTTCCATCATATCGACAAACAGATCTTCCTGCGCGTCGTAGCCTTCATACGTCTTCATTGAGCAGACCTTCTGCACGATGACCGAACCTTCTTTCCCTGCGTTTTCTGCGATTTGACGCAGAGGATACGAGAGGGATCGGAAGATGATCTCAGCACCGATTTTCACATCGCCAGAGAGCTTTTGAATCAGCTTCTCAAGGGAAGGGAGTGCGCGGAGAAGAGCTGTACCGCCGCCTGGGACAATTCCCTCTTCGACAGCTGCTCTGGTCGCTTCTTTTGCGTCATCGACTCGATCTTTTTTCTCTTTCATTTCTATTTCAGTCGCAGCGCCTACGCGGATAATGCCCACGCCGCCGGAGAGTTTCGCCAGCCGCTCTTGGAGTTTTTCCTTATCGTAGTCGGAGGTCGATTCGGCGATTTGCCGCTTGATCAAAGCAATCCGTTCTTGGATCGCCTTTTTAGCACCTGCGCCGTCGACGAGCGTAGTATCTTCTTTCTTGACGATCACTTTTTTGCAACGACCGAGCATGTCGAGCGTTGTTTTTTCAAGTTGAACGCCCATCTCTTCGCTGATGAATTGTCCACCTGTGATGATGGCGATGTCTTCGAGCATTGCTTTGCGTCGGTCGCCAAAGCCAGGAGCTTTAACGGCCACAACTTTGAGGCCAGCGCGGAGGCGGTTAACGACGAGCGTCGCAAGAGCTTCCCCTTCGATATCTTCTGCAATGATGAGGAGCGGTTTACCCGACTCAGCCACTGCCTGCAGAACAGGAAGGAACTCTTTCATCGAGGAGATTTTTTTCTCATAGATGAGGACGTAGGCGTTTTCGTATTCACAAACAAGCGTTTCGGCATTGGTTGCAAAATAGGCAGATGTGTAGCCGCGATCGAAATTCATCCCTTCGACGATATCGAGGGTTGTCTCGAAGCCTTTCGCTTCCTCAACGGTGATGGTTCCGTCTTTGCCTACTCGCTCCATTGCTTTTGCAATGATGCCGCCTATTTCAGTGTCTCCGTTGGCAGAGATTGTGGCGACTTGTACGATTTCTTTCGTGTCTTTGATCGGTTTGCTGAGTTTTTTCAGCTCGTCAACGACCAGATTGACCGCTTGCTCAATCCCGCGCTTGATATCCATCGGATTGGCTCCGGCGGTTACGTTGCGTAGACCTTCGCTATAGATGGCTTCAGCGAGGACAGTGGCTGTCGTCGTTCCATCACCAGCTTTTTCGGCGGTTTTATTGGCCACTTCTTTGACCATCTGAGCGCCCATATTCTCGTGTCTGTCTTCGAGTTCGATCTCTTTTGCTACAGTCACACCGTCTTTCGTGATCTGGGGAGGTCCGAACTTTTTGTCGATGACGACGTTACGGCCCTTGGGACCGAGAGTGACTTTCACAGCAGACGAGAGGGTGCGTACGCCTTTGAGGATTTTCTGCCGTGCATCTTCCTTGAACTTAATGTTTTTTGGTGCCATAGTTCAGCTATCTCCTTAAAAATTAGTCTTCAATGATTGCAATGATGTCGTCAGCTTTCAGGATGAGATACTCCTCATCTTCAATCGTAACTTCCTGCGCTGCGTATTTGTCCATGAGGATCGTATCGCCCACTTTCACAGGGACGGGCAACACTTTGCCATCATCGAGCCTCTTGCCAGGACCCACAGCCATGACTTTGGCCGTTTCCTGTTTTTTCTTTGCTGGATCGGGGAGGATGATACCACCCTTCATCTTCTCTTCCGGTTCTAAACGCTGCGCGAGCACGCGATTGCCGAGAGGTTTCAGAGCCATTTTTTTTGCAGTTTGTGGGGCCATACTGTTCTCCATATTTTTGAGAGTCTTCGATTTAAATCCGTAAAGGAATATAACTTATGACATGCTTTTTTGTAAATAGATTTAGCAAATTCAGGAATCGACTGCTAACGCCGGCTCTCGCCGCTCTATTGTTAGCTGGGACAATTAGCCATAAGTCATTGATAGCCAAGGAGGAAAATTCTATGCCGACCCGTTCTGAACTCCCTTCCACAAACAAATGGAATGTTGAGGCGCTCTATTCCGACCCTTCCCATTGGGCTCAAGAGCTGACCACAATCCAGGGACAAAAAGGGAGCCCCAGATGGCCTGAGCTAAAAATGTTTCAAGGAAAGCTAAGCGACCCGAAAGCCGTGGCCGCCTACATGGAGAAGTATCTGAAGCTAGATCGGATGCTCAATAAACTTTATACCTACGCGCATCTCCGCATGGACGAAGATTTAGGAAACGACGAGTTCAAGAAAAATTACGGCTTGATCATTTCGCTAGCCCACGACTTTCAACTCGAAACCTCTTGGGTGGAACCAGAGCTCCTCTCGTTGAGCGATCGAGAAATCCAGCGGCTGATGCAAGAACCGAGCCTTGCTCCCTATCGATTTGCTCTCGAACGAATTGTCCGGATGAAACCTCACACACTCTCTTCTGAAAAAGAGGAGCTCATTGCTCTATCAGGTAAGGCATTGGACGCGACCGGCAAAGCATTTAGCGCGCTCATCAATGCCGATCTGACATTTAAGCCGGTCGTAGATTCCAATGGGCAGGAACTACCGCTGAGTAATGGCACCTACCTCTCTTACCAGACCTCTCCCAACCGAGAGATCAGGAAGCAAGCATTTGTCAACCTTCACGAAAAGTATGCCTCCTATCTCAATACCATTTGCGAACTCATTCAAGGAAAAGTGAATGCCCATGTATTCAATGCCAAAGCGCGCAAATATCCCGACTCTCTCACAGCAGCCACATTTGGCAATCAGATTGATGCAAAAGTTGTCACCCGACTCATTGAAACGATTCGGAAGGGGCGTGCGGCAATGGGGGAATATCTCGATCTGCGGAAAGAGGTCTTGAAAGTCGATCAAATCCATGCATACGATCTCACGGCGCCTCTTGTAGCAGAATCTAGAGACAAGATGACCTACGCCGAAGCGTGCCAAAATGTGATCGATTCGGTAGCGCCCCTAGGCGCTGAGTACCAAAATGCGCTTCGCAAAGGATTGCTAGAAGAGCGTTGGGTCGATCCTTACGAAAGTGCGCGCAAGCGAAGCGGGGCTTACTCAAGCGGCTGTTACGACAGCATGCCCTACATCCTCATGAATTTTCATGGCAACCTAAGAGATGTGGAGACCCTAGCCCATGAAGCGGGCCATAGCATGCACTCCTACCTCAGCAAAAAGAATCAGCCCTACATCTACTCACAATATCCGATTTTTGTAGCTGAAGTGGCTTCCACATTCAATGAGCTATTGTTGCTTGACCATTTGATGAAAAAAGCCAAGACAAAGCAGGACCGAGCCTTTTTGCTCTGCGATATGATCGATCGGATCCGGACAACGATTGTGCGTCAGACCCTGTTTGCTGAATTTGAGCTAAAAATGCACCAGATGGTTGAGCAAGGACAGCCCCTGACCCCTTCGCTCCTCAACCATCTCTATGCCTCTCTACTCAAAGACTACTATGGAGATGCTCTAGCTATTGACCCGCAATTAGAAGTGGAGTGGGCACGCATCCCCCATTTCTATTCCAATTTCTATGTCTACCAATATGCCACGGGCCTTTCCGCGGCGATGGCTCTCTATGAGAAGGCCATTCGTTCAACCGAGGCGCGCGATCGGTACCTCAAGTTCCTCTCGTCAGGCGGAAGCAAATATCCGCTCGATCTCCTCAAAGAGGCCGGTGTTGACATGACCTCCTCTGCCCCCATCGAAGCTGCTCTCAAGCGCTTCGGCGAACTCGTCAAGGAGCTGCGCAACAACCTCTAGTGGTAGCAGATCTATTTCTTTTCTCTGCGGCTCTGCGTTAAAGAAAAGACGACAGGATGAGTCTAGCGAACTTCGGGAACGCGGAGGTGAGTTTTCTTCTCAGTATTTGATATTGAATTTGTGGTTGGCGAGTTTGAGGAGAGCTGCAATGGCTTTTTCCGCGTCGATGCCATCGGCCTCAATCGTAATTTTGGCTCCCCGTTCGGCAGCAAGCATGAGAATACCGAGGAGTGACTTGGCATTGACTTGCGTGTTTCGGTAGGTAAGGGTGATTTGCGCACTGAAATTGGCTGCACACCGCACCAACTCGGTGGAAGGGCGGGTGTGGAGACCTTTATCATTCAACACAACGAAGACTGCTTTTACTTTCATGTACTATCCGTGCAACCAAGAAGTAGATAGCTTTTCTAGAGATATTTTTCAAGGACGAATTTCAACAGAGCCATCGAAATGGCCGATCACAACTCGACCAGCTAGATGGAAAAAGAACCCGGTGTCGACCACGCCCGGTATTTGAATAAGCTGTTCATGCACTTGTTCGGGAGATTTGGGAGGCGATTCAAAGTGGATGTCGAAAAGCAGGTTCCCATTTTCTGTGATGAATAGAGAGCCCTCTTCATTGAGACGCCAATGGCCGGAAAAGCCCTTCTTCTCAATTTTATTGCGAGTCGCAGGAGATCCATAAAAGAGAATTTCTACGGGAAGGGGATGGTGGCCGACCGAGGAGACCAGTTTACCCTCATCGACGATGACGACCATTTCATGGGAAGAAGAGGCGAGAATTTTTTCTCTTACATGAGCGCCGCCGCCGCCTTTGATCATCCGTTTTTTCGGATCGATCTCATCGGCCCCATCCACAGTGATATCGATCCTAGTCGCATCATTGATATCGATTAGAGGAATGTGTCCGCGCTTGGCCAGATCAGCAGATTCGTGAGAACTCGATACGGCCTGGATTCGAAGTCCCCGTTTACACCGCTCGATCAATGCTTCAATGAAACAGCGCGCTGTCGAGCCAGTTCCGAGGCCCACAACCATCCCCGCTTGAATGAACTCTGCAGCCTTTTGCCCAGCCGCCCGTTTTGCTTCTTGCACACCCATAATCGCATCTTAACACGAGTGGCAAGAAATTTCGATGGTTTTTTAAATCAAATTTTTATATTGTCGGACGCGTGGATAGGGTAATTATGGAGGCCCAAGATGATTGAAAAGAGTGACCGTTCTCACGCTCCCGCAAGCCCAAAAATAGCAAGATGTCTTGACAAACTGCGCAAAAGGTTTGGCGAGCAAGATAAGCTCATAACCGAAGAAAATCTTAGCAAGACGATTGAATCCATTAAAAATCAATGCGCAAGGATTCCCGATCAGAAACTTGTGCCTGGCAAATCAATGAGGTTATTTGCAAATGGCGCGGAAGTTAAAGGGCATAGCTCAAAAGTACAGAAGGTGGTGGAGCAGATCCAAGATGAATGGAAACAGGCGGCAAAAAAGCAAAAAATTGAATAGATCTGTTGAGTTGCGCATTAATTTCTCTCGAACTATCATCGTACCCGCATGAAAAATGTCATCGACTGTCTTCAAGAGCGCGGGCTGATTGAGTCGCTGACCAGCCCGGAGCTTCGGGCTGCGACTGAAAAACCGTTGAAGATCTATGTGGGTTTTGACCCTTCTGCCGATAGCCTTCATTTGGGCAATCTGATCGGGATTGTGCTCCTTGCCTGGTTCCAAAGATTTGGTCATACTCCGTACGTGATTTTGGGGGGAGCCACGGGGCGCATCGGCGATCCATCGGGCAAAAGCTCAGAAAGGTCCCTATTGGATGATGCCGCGATCGAGCGGAACGTACAGTCGATCGGTGCCTTTTTCAAGAGGACTTTTCACTTTAAGAGCGGTCCGAAACCAGTGTTATTGAATAATAACGATTGGATCGGACGATTCTCTCTCATCGATTTTTTGCGCGATGTGGGCAAACACTTTCGGCTAGGCCCGATGCTCGCAAAAGAGATGGTTCGCACCCGGCTTCAGTCAGAAGAGGGGATTAGCTATACCGAATTTACCTACCAGATCTTGCAGGCCTACGACTTTTATTATCTGAACCAACACCACGGGGTGACGGTGCAGGGGGGCGGCAGCGATCAGTGGGGCAATATCACCGCAGGCACCGAACTGAACCGTAAGCTAGGGGGCGACACCTTATATGGGATCACTTTCCCGTTGCTCACCCGGAGCGATGGGAAGAAGTTTGGGAAAAGCGAAGAGGGGGCTATTTGGCTCTCTTCGGATAAGCTCTCACCCTATCAGTTTTACCAGTATCTGTTCCGGATGCCCGATGCCGATGTGATCCGAATGTTGAGAATGCTCACCTTTTTATCACTGGAAGAGATCCGAGAGATCGAAAGGGAGATGAAGACCGTTCCCAACTTTGCACAGAAAAGATTGGCCGAAGAGGTCACCCGGTTTGTACATGGAGAAGAGGGGTTGGAAGCGGCCCTTCGGGTTACGGAGGGGATGGCCCCTGGAGCCAAAGCAGTGTTGAGCGGGGAGGTCCTTTCTGAACTTTCCCAAGATATGCCGAATGCAACGATGGACAAGGTAGAGATCGTCGGGCAAAAATTTGTCGATGTAGCCGTGAAAATTGGACTCTTGCCTAGCAAAGGCGAAGCGGTCCGCCTCATTAAAAATGGGGGCGCCTACCTAAATAATGAACGGATCGATGATCCGGCATTTCTCTTTTCTGAACAGAATCTCATCGATGGAAAATTCCTTATTTTGAGCGCCGGAAAAAAGAAACGGATGCTGATTCTGCTAAGAATCGGTCATTAAAATCGTGGTCAGATTCTAAATTCTATTTGAAAAATATTCGCCAATCGATATTTTGAACTCATGAACCCCCTGAGGCGTAAGATTATACGCTGTGGGGAGTAAATTTGGGTTTAGGTTCAGAGCGCGGGTTGCTGCGGGGACTCAAATAAGGAGAAAACAGCTTGTCTGATAACACTCCAGATAAGAGAATTACAAACAATGAAGACGAACTAAGGAGCCTGAACATGGCGACGATCACAAAGAAAAAGCTGATTCACAATATTTCACAAACGAGGGGGCTACATCCCAACGATGTTCGGAATGTGATTCAAGCTTTCCTCGATGCCATGACAGAGACCCTCTCTCAAGGCGATCGATTAGAATTTCGCGACTTTGGAGTTTTTGAAGTTGTCGAGCGCAAACAGAAGATTGGACGAAACCCAAAAAATGCGGCTGTTCCGATTATCATTCCTGCGCGCAAGGCAGTGAAATTTACTCCTGGCAAGAAAATGCGCAAACTGATCGAATAGTACTTTTTGAAAGGTTGCGATGGATCATACGCTCGTCTCTTCCCCTTGGGTCGAGCATTTTCAATTGGGCTCTGCAAGGGCTGGTTCGCTCCAGCCTCCCAGTACGCCCCTTGATCATTATCGGCAAGCAAGGGCGCTTTTTGCGCTAGGCTTGAAAAATGAGCTTCGATTGCTATTTTGCCATCCGCTCGGAAAAGGCTTTCAGCCGACCGAAGCGTTGATGCGTCTTTCCGGATTTCCGACTCGGGCAATCATTCGACAAAATGCTTCAGGACTTGCCCCAATCAGCGACTTTCCCCGTCTTGCAGAAGGATGCCAACTGGCGCTCCTTTGGGCGATTTTAGGGGAAAAGCAAGCAGCAGAAAAACTCGCAGCTATTTTATTGCCTCTCCTCACAACCCGATTGCTCACCATCTGGTCGATCGAAAGCGAATACAATGAGCTAGAAACGCGCCGCAGTGCGGCTCTCCTCCTCCGCGCCCTCGGGCGTGAAAAAGAAGCCATCGACCTTCTGCCCAATGCTCCCTGCCAAGATCCTTTTTTTACCTATCTAATGCAACAGAACGTGCAAATCGGCGCCGTCGAGCCACTCTTTTCAGATCCCGACTACGGCTACCAATTCCATCAAAGCCGCCAGGCCGTATTTGCATCCACTTTGTCTGGAAAAAATAATGGTGCTGGCCTCTGCCGAATCGGAAGCCTACAGATTCCTGCTTTTGGTCCACAGGGCGCGCCCCTTAGCGATGCTGCCCAATTTGGGATCGAGCGGGGAGAAAATGGGTGGTTTTGTACAAAAGCGAACAAAGAGACATGGTGTCATCTGCAAGCCACTTGCAGTGACAAATCGATCCAATTGGATTGGCAGACGATCGGCTCAAATCAGGACAAGCCCATTGCATTGAGCTTCTACATCATTGCCGACGTGTGCCGAATCGAGGGGCGCACATTCAAGCCCAAAAGCCTACAACGGTTTTCAGGGCTGATCAAGCGGGCCGAATTTGGCCCCCACTCGATCGAAACCGATCATCCCGTGAAAGCCGAGCTGATCCCCCTAGCCGGAGAAGGGTGCTTTTGGGGCGCTTCATTCTTGCTGGCCTTTTGGCTCCCTCTGTCGGGTCTCACTGTAATACGACTTCAAAACTAAAGAGCGGTAAAGTTCTTAACCATAAGCCTGCGACTTCATAGTAACGATGAGCAAGGAAAAGATGAGTTTGCTTATCTATGACCTCATATTCTAAAAGTTCGCCCAAATTTTTAATGATTAGTTCACAACTCTTACGAGTCCTATGTGTCACTAGGTAATCTGCGAGTTTTCTGCGAAATGTTTCGCGAGAGTAGTTAGGGTTTGCCCGTAAAGCCTTGACCCCATATTTTTTTATGGCCTCAATAATAGGCATCTTTTGAATGGTATCCTCTGGCCGGGCCAACGAAGGTAAATTGGGGTTGATGGTCAATGACATAGGAACCTCCTTGATGCCGAGAAGCTTAAGGCTGGTAGCTCAAATAGATCAAGATTAATTTCTAGATAGCCTGGGTTGCTAAATAGTCTTATAAATTGGATAATGGGCGGCTCAGAGGGCATGCAAATGATAAGAAAATTTTTGATTGGTTCATTGGTTCTTTTTGGATTGATCGGCAGTTTAGCCTGGATAAAGAAGGGGAATCGTAAGCCGACTCCGCAGGCAGCTCAAGTGGTTGAGATCCCATTGGCCGCACCTGCGAAACCGCAGCCTGTGGCACCGGTGGCAAAGCCCGTGCAGAAGGTGGCGGCGAAGGTGGAAAGTGCACCGGTTCCTGCAGAAGATTTACCCGAAGTGAACCGAATTGCGCAGTTGTTTGCATTGGATTCGTCGAAACTGCCATTTGTAGAGACGGTCTCTTACACGAGCCGAGTGCCCTGGTTGAAAGGGCGGCCTGCATGGATTGCCGATTATGCAACCTATTATGCGACCTCGCGCCATTTCATCGCCAGGGGCTTGAACCGAAAACTCGACTATTTTACGCAAAAGATCTCGCCTGGCGACCGGTTCAATGTATTTCGAAAGGATAAGAATATTGCGTTCCATTTGCTGATCGATTTATCCCGCTGCCGCATGCTGTTTTATTGCATCGATCAAGAGGCGGGAGAACGGATGCTGTTGAAGACCTACAAGGTTGGCGTGGGTCGGCAAGATTCGTCGAGGGCGTCGGGGTTTTTGACGCCGACTGGCAAATATTTGCTGGGAGAAAAGGTGGCGATCTATAAGCCGGGCACGATGGGATTTTTCCAGGATCAAAAGATGGAGATGCTCCAGGTATTTGGAACAAGATGGATCCCGTTTGATAAAGAGATTGAGGGGTGCAGTGAGAATGCCAAGGGATATGGGTTGCATGGCGCGCCTTGGGTGCAAGATGCCAGCGGACAGTTGGCGGAAGATCGGAGCAAGCTCGGGAAGTATGATAGCGATGGCTGCATCCGGCTCGCTTCGGAAGATATAGAAGAAATTTTTGCGATTGTTCTGACCAAACCCACAACGGTGGAATTGGTGAAGGATTATCGAGAGGCAAAACTACCAGGTAAGGAGAAGTGAACGTGTCCCATCATTCTTTAAACTCGATCTTTGGAGGCTTTTTGGCAGATTTTCGCCCTCAGTTCGTCGCCTACCTATTCAGGTATGTCTCCTCCTTCCGGGTAAAAATCTGCAGAAAAAGCCTTTCAAATCTCTTCGTTAAGAACAATGGGACCCATTCATGACCGTTTTAGCTCACGAGAAACAGATTCATGAGTACCAGCAGACGTTGGAAAAGCTCAAGGAGCAGAACAAGAATAATGCTCTTTGGACACAAGGCGAGCTGGCCAAAATGGAGAAGAAACTTGAGCAGCTGAAAAAGAACGTCTACTCGCAACTGAAACCTTGGGAGCGGGTTGCCATTTGCCGCCATCCGCAGCGCCCCCATGCGATCGATTATATCCAAAATATTTGTGAAGAGTTCGTCGAGATTTTCGGCGACCGGACATTCCAAGACGACCGGGCGATCATCGCAGGTTTTGCGAAGATCGATGGGCGCAAGTTCATGATCATTGCCCAGGAGAAGGGGAAGGATACTGAAAGCCGCATTCAGCGCAATTTCGGGATGCCCCATCCGGAAGGGTATCGGAAGGCAATGCGATGCATGAGACTCGCGGCGAAATTCCAGATCCCTGTGATTACTCTGCTCGATACGCCGGGCGCCTATCCTGGTCTAGCGGCTGAAGAGCGAGGACAGGGGTGGGCGATTGCAGAAAACTTGTGGGAAATGGCCCGTCTACCAACTCCGATCATTGTCATCTTGATCGGCGAGGGGTGTTCAGGTGGAGCTCTTGGCATTGGCGTGGGAGATACGATCGGTATGTTGGAGCACTCATACTATTCAGTCATTTCTCCAGAAGGGTGTGCATCGATTCTTTGGAAAGATCCCAGCAAGAACGCCACAGCTGCTTCAGCCTTAAAAATGCATGCCGATGACCTATTGGAGTTGGGCATCATTGATCAGATCATCCAAGAGCCGCTCGGCGGCGCCCACTTCGACCCAAAGGTTGTTTACGATGCCGTCAAAGGCTTCATTCAAGAGGCGTTTGAGGGGCTGCAATCGATCTCGCCAGACGTTCTCTTAGAAAATCGCTACCAAAAATTCCGCAAAATGGGCAAATTTGAGTTGCAAACCGCAGCAGTGACCCATGAGATTACTTCTCCAAGCAGCCCTTCGCAATAGCCGCCACCTTACCCTTGCCATTTTAACCCTCGTCAGTTTGTTGATGCTTACAGTGGCCAACCAGTCCGAAATGTTCTCGGTCGGCCTAATGGCCAACACTGGAGCTGACTTTTTCACCCTGTTTGGTCCGGAAGGGAAGAAGGTAAGAGAAAAGATTCGATTCGATGATGTAGTCAAACGGTGGAACCAGATCGACCGGAACGGCGATGGAGCAATCACCAAACAAGATGCGGCCCTGTATATCGCGCAGAGGAAAGACACCAACCCTCTGAACTGGGTCATGCACAAGGTGTCAGCCCATTTCGATGTGGAGCAGAATTTTTCCCTCCTTATTCTCATTCTCGTGGGGGTGGCACTCTATAAGGCGGTTACCCTATTTGCGGCCAGGTACTTTACCCAGCTTCTCTCGATCCGGATCACGCGGGACCTTCGGCAGCAGTACTTTGAACACATTCAATCGCTTCCCCTTAGCTTTTATCAAGAGCAAAATTTAGGCAGCCTCTCATCCCGCGCAGTCGGCGACGCGGGGCAAATCTCCTCTTCGCTCAACTCATGCCTGACCAATTACCTCCAAACCCCATTCACGGTGGCCTCCACCCTTGTGGCCTGCTTTTACCTCTCCTGGCAGCTCTCAATGATCATCTTTTTGGGGCTTCCCCTCATTATTTTACCTGTGATTTTCCTCACCAAACAAGTGAAACGGATCACCCGCCAGATTCAGAAGAACCAAGAGACGTTTACCTCTGTACTCCTCGACTTTATCGCAGGCATTCAGACCGTCAAAGTATTTGCGATGGAAGCCTTCTCTCTTCGTAAATATAAAGAGCAAAATGACCAGATGGCGGTATTGGAGAGTAAAAGCGCCAAATATGGCCTGCTCACCCGTCCCCTCCTGCACCTCATTGCCACCGGTTGCTTGGCCGTAGTCGTTCTATTCGGCCTCTATACGCTTCACATGACGGTGGGCCAGCTATTGATGTTTTGCGGCCTGCTCCACTTGTTCTACGAACCGGTGAAGAAATTTGCAGAAGAGAATGCCAATATTCAAAAAGGGGTCGTGGCCGCAGAGCGGATGTTTGAAGTGCTCCACCTAAAACCCCAAATCCAAGACCACGACGGGGCTATTTGCCTCTCTGGCTTTAAGAACATCATCGAGTTCGACAAAGTGTGGTTTAAATACCGGGATGATTGGGTCATTAAGGACCTGAGCTTTACGGTGAAAAAAGGGGAGATCATTGCCCTGGTCGGTTCTACTGGCTCTGGTAAATCGACCATCGTCCAACTGCTGCCTCGACTTTACGAGGTGCAAAAAGGGGAGATTCGGATCGATGGCGTGCCAATCAGTGCGCTGACCCAGAAATCGCTCCGCGAACAGATCGCCTTTGTCCCTCAGCGCCCCTTCCTCTTCTTTGACACCGTGGCTGAAAACATTGCCTTTGGCCGTTCGTTTAGCCGAGAAGAGATTACCGATGCGGCTCTAAAGGCCTATGCCCATGAATTCATTGTCGATTTGCCCAAACAATACGATACGCTTCTTGCTGAGATGGGCAAGACCCTCTCGGGCGGACAGCAACAGCGTCTAGCCATTGCCCGTGCGCTGGTAAAAAAAGCTCCTATCCTCATCATGGATGAGGCGACCTCCTCTCTCGATGCCATTTCTGAGAATCGAATTAAGCAGGCGCTTCGCGAGCTGCAAGGTGAGGTGACCCAAATTCTCATTGCGCACCGCCTCTCGACCATCGAACATGCCGATAAGATTATCTTTCTCGATCGAGGCCGCAAATTAGCCGAAGGATCCATTGACCAGCTTCTCTCCACCTGCCCCGCCTTCCGCTACCTCTGGGAATCCTATCGCCACACAGAAGTCGACCAAAAATCGCTCAACTAGTCATCGAAAAAGATAAAAAACTCACAGACAGTCGGGGTGCTCCGCCCAAAGCAGAGCTGGCCGCTTCGCGATTCAACACATTAAAATTTTAGGTTCAAAATACTTTCTGAAAAATACAGTTTACATTAGAATACCGTGACAAATTTTCGGCGGTGCAATAAAGGGTAGGATAAATTTTAATTGATTGGTATGATGTTTGTCCAATTTAAGTTTGGTCAAATATATGCGTACTTGTTGTCCTTCATGTGG
>Ga0334722_10002798_pt1 | contig 19266 bp, 15 predicted proteins | sample C3_bottom_MG_FD_207210 | JGI IMG/M metagenome (GOLD analysis project Ga0334722, IMG submission 207210) | Sediment microbial communities from Yellowstone Lake, YNP, Wyoming, USA - C3_bottom | ecosystem: Environmental > Aquatic > Freshwater > Lake > Sediment | place: USA: Wyoming | collected...
GCGGGGCATTCGACTATGAGCTCATGGTTCGGCATTCGTCGGATCCAGCCACTCGGCCAGCCGACGGGTCTTCGTCCCTTCGGTCCTCATACCTCGCCGGCGTTCGAGGCTTGCGCCTCTCACCCCGCACCCGCCGCGGTGCGCGGCGACCTCTCCCGGTGAACGGGAGAGGAAAATATTAAAAGATACTGTCCTGCCGACTGTGCTTCGTTATTATTGATAGGGAGGAATTATTTAAGTCTCACGCTGGCGGGTTTTCGTCGGGCTTAAACCCTCCTCAAACCTTCGCCATCCTCGCCTGCTCTGCAGGCTCGCCCTTCGACCAAGGCTCAGGGTTCGGCGGAGAGGGTTTAGATGGGAATATCTTATTCGTATCTTAAGGCATCCACTGGGGCGAGGCTGGCTGCCCGGCGGGCTGGCCACCAGCCGAAGACGATGCCGATGAGCATGGAAAAACCGGCTGACAACAGGATGGATGACGGGGTGATGATGACGGTCCATTTAAATATAAATGTGACCAGGAGCGCGCTAGCACAGCCCAGGATTATCCCCAGACCGCCGCCAATGGCGCTGATGATGACGGACTCGACCAGGAACTGGAACATGATGTCGCGGGGGCGCGCCCCGATGGCCTTCCGGAGGCCGATCTCTCGGGTGCGCTCGGTCACCGACACCAGCATGATGTTCATGATGCCGATCCCGCCCACCAAAAGGCTGATGGCGGCGATGCAATCCAGCAGGATGGTTATGGTCTGGGAGGTCTCGGAACGGGCGGCGCGCTGGGCCGCTTCGTTCCGTATTTCGAAGGAATCCTCCTTCTCGCCCGAGAGCCGGTACCTTCTCGCCAGGAACCCCTTCAGCGACTCCTCGACCTCCTTCATGTTGGCTTCGGGCGCCACATCCACATCGATGTTGCCGATATAGCGCTCGCCCAGTACGCGGTACATGGCGGTTCCCAGCGGAGCCAGTACCAGGTCGTCATTGTCGCGGTGGCCGTCGTAGCCTTTTTCGGGAAGGATGCCGATGACCCGGAAGGGGATGCGGTTTATCCTGACCTCGCGTCCCACCGGGTTGGTCCCGGTCCCGAACAGGTTGCGCGCCACGGTCAGCCCCAGCAGGCACACCCGCGCCCGGTCCTCCTCCTCGCGGTTGGTGAAGAAGCGGCCCATGGTTGGGTGGTAGGCGCGCAGGTCGGCGATCAACGGCGTGGCCCCGATCAGCGAGGTATTGGCGCTCTGGCCGTTGGCGGTGACCCCCACCATGCCCCAGATGGTGGGGACGGTCCGCTTGATGGCGGGATGGGCGCGGGGAATGGCGAGGGCATCCTCGCGGGTGAGCCGGGTTACATTTTCCCGCCAGCCGCGCGGGCCCCACCAGTTGGGCCGGACCGACATCACATTGGCCCCGAACCGGGCCAGGGTCTGCATGACGCTGGCCCGGGCGCCCGCGCCCAGGGCGAGCACGGCGATGACCGCGGCGACGCCGATGGCGATCCCCAGGCCGGAGAGCGAGGCCCGCACCTTGTTGGAGGCCAGCGAGCGCAGGGCTTCGCGGGAGTGGACGGCCATCTGGGCCGGGGTTACCCGCCAGCCTCCAAGGTCCTCCGGGCCGCTGGTCCTCACGGCGATGGGCCGGCCCAGCCGCCGCAATTTGGGCCCGCCGGAGGCGCGGGCGGGGCGGCGCTCGTCGGCGACAATCCGGCCGTCCCGCATGCGGATAATCCGGCGCGCCCAGGCGGCGACATCGGGCTCGTGGGTAACCATGATGACGGTAAGGCCGGAACGGTTCAGCCGCGCGAGTATTTCCAGGATTTCCTTCTGGGTGGCGGTGTCCAGGTTGCCCGTCGGTTCGTCGGCCAGGATCACCTGCGGGCGGTTGATGAGGGAGCGGGCGATAGCGACCCTCTGCTGTTGTCCGCCGGACATTTCCGAGGGCCGGTGGCCGGAGCGCGACGCGAGACCGACCTGTTTGACTATTTTCCTGGGGTCCGCTCCGGTGCCACCCGGGGCGTAGAGCAGGGGGAGCTGGACATTCTCCAGCGCGGTGAGGCGGGGCAGGAGGTTGAACTGCTGGAAGATGAACCCGATGGTCCGGCCGCGCAGCCCCGCGAGTTCGTCCTCGGACAGCCGGGAGATGCGGGCACCGGCCAGCTCGTATTCCCCGGAGTCGGGGATATCCAGGAGGCCCAGGACATGCATCAGCGTGGATTTGCCGGAGCCGGACGGCCCCATGATGGCGATGAACTCGCCCTGGTGGATGGTGAGGTTTACGCCCCGCAGGGCGCGCACGACTTCGCGCCCCATGTGGTAGGTCTTGCAGAGGCGGCGGAGGCGGATCAGGTCCACTGGTTTAAAGTCCCTTCAGTGGCCGGTTCGCTTGCCACCCAGCATGCTGCCGTTCTGCGCGGAGGCGGCCCCGACCGCTTTCAAGGATATGAGTATGACGGTCTTTTCTTCCAGCCCCTTCGTGATTTCCACGCTGGAGCCGTCGCTGGCGCCCACGGTTACCGGGACGACCGAGGGCGCTTTGCCCTGGTGTTTGACCATCACGCCCACTCCGCCCGCGATGTCGGTCAGGGCCTCGGCGGGAACCAGAATGACCTTGTGCCGGTCCGTGACGATTATGGAGGCGGTGGCGGTCATGCCGGAACGGAAAATAGCCATGTCCTTCAGAAGTTCCACTTCAATGTCATAAACTGTGACATTGTTCGCCTGCTTCGCCTCGTAGGCGAGGTGGTCCACCCGCCCGGGGATTTTCATCCCGGGGTAGGCGTCCAGGGCCACCTCGGCCCTTTGCCCCACCTTGATGCGGCTCATGTCGGTTTCATCGACCTGGGCGCGGACGATGAGGCGGTCGGCCATCACCAGGGGGGCGTCCCCGGAGCCGATGGTCTGTCCCGGCTCGGCCCGGCGCAGGATTATGAAGCCGGCCAGGGGGGCCACCAGGGGGGCGGCCTTGTAGGCGTCCTCCCAGCGGGCGGCTTCCTCGCCCGACTTGAGCCGGGCGGCGTCCAGCAGGGCGGCCCGTTCCGGCGGGGAAATATAGGCCAGCACCTGCGACTTCTTGACCCAATCGCCCTCGCGGACGAGTATCTGCTCAATCCGTCCCGCCAGCGGGGGCTTTAATTCAATGCGGTTTTGCGGGGAAACTTCCCCGGGAGTCGAGACGGCGACCGAAAGGTCCCCGCGGACGACGGTGAATTCGCGCCAGGCCGGCTTATCGCCCGACTTGCGCAGGGCGCAGGTGGCGGCGGCGGCCAGGGCCAGGAAAATTATCGCGCCCGCGGCCCAGCGTCGGGGATGCCGGTACGCAGAGCGGACCAGTCCTTTAGGGGTCCTGTTGACCAGATAAGTTACGGGCACGGGTAACCGGGTTCCATGTTTCATTTTCCAAGCTCCAGTCCGAGCGAGCGGTTCCAGGCGGCCTCGGCAAAGAGGGCGTCCCGCCGGGCCGCCAGGTAGCCGCGCCCGGAATCCACCAGTTCGGTTTCGATGATGTCCCATTGGGAGAATGAGAGCAGGCCGTTGGCATACTGGGCGCGCCCGATGTCGGCGCGGACGACGGCGGCGTCCAGGTACTGTTTTTGCACGCCGACATTTTCATAGGCGTCCAGGTAATCATAAAGCGCGCTTTCCAGGCCGACCCGTACGGACCGGCGGGTGGAATCGAGCTCTTCGCGGGCCGCCCGGTCCTCGGCGCGGGCCGCGAGGGCGTTGTTGGCATCCGCCCCCCCGTTGAAGAGGCTGTAGGAAAGCGTCAGTCCGGCCCCCCAGGTCCGGTTTTCGGGAATCCATTCGGGGCCGTCCCGGGAAATGGCGGCGCTGGCGTCGAGGGAAGGCCAGAAGGGCGAGAGGGAGCCCCACAACCCGGCGCGGGCCTCCTCGGTTGAGGCGATGGACTGCCTCACGGCCGGAACGGCCGGCACCAGTTCGTCGAGGTCGGGGTTGTCGGGCGGCGGCGGTATTTCCCAGGCGCCCTTGACGGATACTGGGGAGAATTCCCCGAGGCCGGTTTCCCGGGCCAGCTGGCGCCGGGCCAGGGAAAGGGCCCGCTTCGCCCGGCTCACCTCAAAGGCGGATGCGCGGGCGTCCGCATCCACCCGGAGGGAGGAGCCCCGGTTTTCCCGCCCGCCTTCGTACCGCAGGCGGACCAGGTCGGCGTTGTCCGCGCGCCTTTTGGATATGGTTTCAAGCAGGGTGATGTTCTCCTGTGCGTAAAGCAGGTCGGCAAAGGCGCGCCGGAGCCGGTTGCGGGTTTCAGCGCTCCCGGCCTGGAGCACGGCCTGCTGGCGGCGGACGGAGGCCAGGTTGCGCCGGACATTGGAAAGCGTGGAAAAGCCCGAGAAAAGCGACTGGGAGGCGGTGAGCTGGGCGCTCCACGAGTCCGCCCCGATTTCCTTTACATCCGGGTTGTTGCCGGTTCCGGAATCCCCGGCCCCGACTGAGGCGGAGAACCGGGGAAGGAATCCGCCGAAGGCCGAATTGCGCCGGGCCGTGGCGGCGTCCAACCGGAACCGTTCAGCGCGGATGTCGGGGTTGGTCTGCAAGGCCGCTTTGACGCAGTCATCCCAGGTGAGTTCCACGGCCTGCGCCGGGGGCTTTCTGTCGGCGCCATATGCGGGGGCCAGAGGCGAGCCCGATACGGCCAAAATGATTGAAAGCAAAACCGCGGGCTTCATTACCGGCGGGCTGGGCGGGGAAAATGTGGCGCAATAAATACAGCCACCAGGGGGAAATTCATGCGAAAAGCCTACCGTTCGGCGGGTTAACTGTCAATAAATCGGCTTAAAACCCCAAGTCAAAGGGACTTGAGGAAGGCCAGCACCGAGTCGAGCTTTTCCCGGTGGGGTACGGGAGTGAAGTCTTCGAGGGACAGCCAGCCCTGGTAGCCCACCGACCGGAGCGCCTCCATGACCTCGGACCAGTTGGCGTAACCGGCGCGCACCGGGGCGCCCTCGCACTTCCAGACGGCCGGGGCGGACGGCTCATCGGTCTGTTTTTTCCAGACGGCATTCTTTATGTGGACATGGGCCAGGTAGGGGCCCAACAGCTGGCAGGCCATCTTCCACTGCTCATATCCCTCATAGACCATGTTGCCGGGATCGAGCGTGACCCCGATGAAGTCGGGATTGAAGCCGTCAACGAGCCTTCTGGCTCCGGAGGGGGAGGTGGCAATCCCGCCCATGTGGATCTCGAGGGCGGCCTTGACCCGGTGTTGTTTGGCGCTTTCCTCGATTTTTCCCAGCCCGTTCCGCGCGGTTTTAAAAAGCTGTTCAAACCGCCCGTCCTGGCCGAACCAGGGCGCCATTACCCGGACGATTTTGCAGTCCAGCCGGGCAGCCGCCTGCGCCATGGGGCCGAACTTATCCGGTTCGTCCGCCATGCTGTAGGGGGCGAGGGCCGCGATGGCAATCCCGGCCCGGTCGCATTCGGCCTTCATGGAGGGAACGAGGGCGGCGATATTGGAGGGGCCGATGCCGTCGCGCCGGTTTCCCCAATAGGAGAATGGCTCGGACTTTTTATCCGGTTCCAGGTCGGCTACCCGGACCTCGATGCCGTCCCATCCGGCCTCTTTGATCAGGGAGACCTGTTCGGAGAATTCCAGGTCGGGAAGGATCAGTGAGAAGACCGAATATTTTATTCCATCGCCCATCTTAATGCCCTCCCCTTCTGAACTTAATCACCATTTTCATTTCGCCCCGTATTCCAGCATGAATGCGGGGCGAAATGGGTTGCCAAATAACCTTACTTTTTAACCGGTTCAACCGGGGCCGGAGTCGGTGTTACGGCCTGAGCCGGCTGAGGGGCGATCCCCGCCTTCACCTCGGGAGTGGGCACGGCGATGGACTGGCTGGGCTGCATAATTCCGCCGTTGGCCTGGGGCATCGCGGTCGTGGGAAGTACCTTGATGGCCGGCTGCTGCATCGGCGTCAGCGCCTGGATATCCGCCATGATGACCAGCTGTTTCTGCGCATTCGCGGGATCGGGATCGTTGGTGAACAGCCAGAGGGTGCGGGCCTGGCGGCCGGCCTTGCCCCGCGGGTCGAAGGTGACCTTGAGGGGGCTGGACTCGCCCGGCTTGAGCGACTGGGAGCCCATCATGGCCGCGGTGCATCCGCATGAGGTCTGGATCCGGCTTATTTCCAGGGTCTTGCCGCCGGTATTCTTGACCTGAAACACCGTCTGAACGGTGTCGGTCGCGGGTATCGCGCCGAAGTCATGCTGGGCCACATTTACTTCCAGCTTGGGTTCAGCCGATTTGGGCTTGAAGCTGAACGGGAAACAGGAAGTTGTGGCGAGGGCCAAGGCGAAAAGGTAGATTAGCGTGTTTTTCTTGCTCATAGTAATGAAATGATAACACCGGCAAATAGGGGGGGCAACCCTTCGACTCGCCAGGCTCGCTCAGGGGACCCCCGTTCGACTGGTTCGACTTTGAGCTCACCACTCCCAGGGGTCGTCGCAAAAGGCGAAAAATGGCGGAATAAATAACTTTGCCCATACGCTGTCAAACCGCCGATATTTTCCGATTTATCAGCCCAGGCGGGAGGTATTACTGGGATAGGGGCCGGGAGTACCGGATCCCATTGATAAAACGGAGGTGGGTCATGGAGATTACCAATGTGCGGGTGTATCTGCGGGACGGGGGGGACAAACTGAAGGCCTTTGCCAGCATTACCCTGGATGCGGCGTTTCTGGTGGATGGCCTGAAGGTTTTTGACGGCCAGAAGGGGCTCTTTGTGTCGATGCCTTCACGGAAGGTGCCGGGGGGCGGATACAAGGACACGGCTTTTCCGGTGACGAAGGAAGCCCGGGAGGTTTTGCAGGAGGCAGTCATCGGGGCATATCGGAAGGCCCTGGAATCCGGGGAGAGCTGAAGGTCCCGGTCCGTCTCGTCAACTTCGTTGCCGGCCGAGATTAAGGCAACCTTGTTGGCGGGCCCGTCTCGCCAAAAGCGTCCGCCTGCGGCGAGACACCAGGAGTGGACGAAGTCTCGCCCGCCAACCCAGTTGGCGAGGCGGACGAGGTTCCGTCAAACTTATTGGCGGGTCCGCCGTCTTTCCGGGGCGGGGGGCTGTTCGTTTCCGCCGGGATGCTTTTTGGACCGGCGGTTGGTTGCCCCCCTGGCCCCGGCAAAACGCCGGCTGGTTTGATTCTCCAGCAGTTTCCTGGTTTTCGGGTTGGAATTCAGGTAACGGGTGATCTCAGCCCGGTTGGCATCCAGTTCCGGCTTGTGGCCGGCGAGGAACTGGTCGAGCCGGTTGCGCCTCCAGGCGGGCAGAGATTTATAGGATGAGGGGTTTTTTTGCCGGTACCTCTCAATCAACCAGGCGCGGGAAAGCACCCGGAGGCGGCGCTGGCGCCGGAGCTCACCCGACTTTCCGCGCGCCCTCACCTTCTGTATTTTGGCCCGGAATTCCGAAAGTGCCACCCGAGTTTTTCTCCTCTTTTCATTATTGAAGAATTTCGTCAGGGAACCGGGCCGGCGGGTTTTGGCGTCCACCACAGTTTCATAACCCTCCTTAACCTCGAGTTCTTCCGGGGCGACTGAATCATCGCGGAAACCCGAGGTTGCCACGGAGCCTTCCAGGACGGATATGGTAGTGGAATTGCTTTCGGCTGACACCTGGAAGGAGGTTCCCTTTACCGCGGCAACGGCCGTGGGAGTATCCACTTCGAAGCGAGAATCCGCGCTGGTCAGGCTGGCCACGGCGGCCATCATTTTCCCCCTGGCCAGCATCAGGCGCGCCCATATTCCTCCGGCTACCTGGTCGGAGCGGAGCTCCTTGACGGTCAGGGTGGCCAGACTCCCCAGTTTCACGAAGTGCTCGTCGCGCAGGCTGATGGTTACGCTTCCGTTCGACCCGGTGGTGACCCGGTCACCGGCCCCCAGTTCCATGTCTTCCTCGGCTGGTGTGGAATCGGGGTCACCCGCCTTGACGACAAATACCTGGCCCATGGCTTCATGAATGACGGCCAGGGGGGCCGGTTCCAGGGGGGTGGCGGGCTCAGCCTGGCCAGCCTCGGCCGGAGCGCCTGTTGGCCCGCCCGGTGGCGGGGCAAGCGTATCGCTTTGGGCTGGCGGGGCAACCGACCAAAGCAGGGCGGCCAAAATGAATGGGAGGAGGAAACTCCGCATGCCCGTATTATCCTCCCGCCGGGAAACAGCGGATGCAGGCGTTAGGTGGGCGTAAAATAGCGGGGTGAGGAAAGCGCCTTTCCACCGTTTCCTGTCCGGGTTATTAGGCCGCCCCTTCCTGCCCCGGAACCGCGCTGAGCGGCGCCGGACGCTGGCATTGGGGGGGGTTTTGGCCGTTCTTTTGCCGGTGCTGTGGCTGGCTTTCCATTCAACTGAACGGGAATGGACCGAGGAGCAGGTGATCCAGCCCGGGGTGAGAATGCGCCGGGATTGGATGATGCAGAAGGACTGGGTTGTGATACTGCGGGCGGGCCGCCCCGGCCTCCGCCAGGTCCGCATCCACGCCCGCTGGCGCGGCTGGCGGGTAACCGAATGGAGGGAGCTGTCGTCCAGGACAATCAGGGATCCGCTTTCGGAAGTCCGGCTGGTAGGGGTCGAGAAAAGACCCAACGCGATAACCGCGCCTAAATTGACCAGGGCGGTGCGATCCTTCCGGATGATGGCGACAGCCTATGATGCTGGCCCGCTTGATAATTCGTTCGAGCATGCCGGAACCACGAAGCTGGGATGGCGGACCAGGAAGGGCATTGTGGCGGTTGACCCCTCCGTCATTCCCCTGCGCAGCCTGTTGTATGTGGAGGGTTACGGCCTGGCCTGGGCGGGCGATATCGGCGGGGCCATCAAGGGCCAGCACATCGACCTTTGTTTTAATGCTACGGACGAGGCGGTCAGGTGGGGAAGGCGGACGGTGGGAGTCTATGTTTTGCAGGGGGTCCGCCAATAATTAATATAGGCGGGACGCAACAAATATTTTTTCAGTTTTTGCGCTTAAAAATAGCCGTCAGGAAAATTGCGGCGAATCCCAGGGAGGCCAGGGGAGACAAGACCAGGGAACAAACGACGATCCAATATGGCTTGGAATGCGGGTAGGGGATCACTTCAAAAAGAAAGATGATGAGATACGCGGCCCCCACCCCCAGCATCCCGACGGAAAGTTTTTTCGCCAGCGCCGGTTTCATGGCGGGGTTGATGGCGCGGAATACAGTCAGGCGCAATTCCGATTTCCACAGGAACACCACGGCGATGCTCGCCATGACCAATCCGGACAACAGGAACATCCACAGCGATAAGGCCGTTGATTGGACCATGCCTCTATGTTAAATGATGCTGGTTGGCGGGGACAATAGGAGCAGCCCGTTCGACTGGTTCGACTACGAGCTCACCACTCCCCGGGGTCGTCGCCAGGCTCGCTCAGGGTTAAAGCGCAGGGATAAGAACAAGAAAGTCGACCAGCCGGGGGGCAAAACCAGGTCAATCCTTGCGTTAACTTGACCCTGTGCGGGAGGGAAGGCTAGAATCAAACTAATTCCCCTGCAAGTCCAGCAAGTACTGTGCGTGAAAGAGAAGTCTCAATCTAAGGAGGGATCATGCCCCGCTATGTGATGGGTAACGGTAAAGGGTCAGCTAATGAACCAGCCATGCCGCCCGCTCCCGGAGTGGATCTGCGCGGGTTGAGGCCGAACGAGGCCCGGGCCCGCGTATTCGGGGCCTTCTTCAAGGTCAAGCCCGGCCAGCGGGCCGTGCTTACGGCAAACAGCGCGGAAGTGGAGAGGGAAATCCAGAAGTGGATTTCCGAGACGGGCCACCGCCTGCTCCGGCACGCCAAGGGCGAGGAGAACGGCGCCACGGTGGTTACATTCGAGCTGATAAAGATGGAAGCCCGGCGGTGAGTCCGGTCGAGAAGGTGGTGATAATCGGCGGAGCCTGCGCCGGTTACACTTCGGCGATTTATGCCTCACGGGCCAGCCTCAATCCCCTGCTGTTCCTCGGTGAATCGGATGGAGGTCAGCTGGCCGAGACCACCGAGGTCGAGAACTTCCCCGGTTTTCCCGAAGGGGTGATGGGGCCGGAACTGATGATGAAATTCCGCAGGCAGGCCGAGAAATTCGGGACCCGCATCGTGCAGAAGAGCGTTACCGCGGTTGATTTCTCCGTCCGCCCTTTTAACCTGACCGATTCCGACGGCGGGACCACGCAGGCCCACTCGGTTATCATCGCCACCGGGGCCCAGGCCCGCTGGCTCAACCTGCCAAGCGAGCAGAAGCTGAGGGGAAAGGGGGTTTCGGCCTGCGCGACCTGCGACGGTTTTTTCTTCAAGGGAAAGGAGGTGGCGGTGGTCGGGGGCGGTGATACGGCGCTGGAAGAGGCGTCGTTCCTGACCAAGTTCGCCACCAAGGTGACCATAATCCACCGCCGGGACGCCTTGCGGGCCAGCCGAGCCATGCAGGACCGGGCCCGGGCCAACCCGAAGATTTCCTTCCTCTGGGATTCCGCCGTTGAGGAGGTCCAGGGTGCGGACAAGATGACGGGCCTTAGAATAAAGAACCTGAAATCCGGCGCCGTCAGTGAGATGCCCTGCCAGGGGCTTTTTCTGGGCATTGGGCATGACCCGAGCACGGCAATATTCCGCGGAAAGGTTGAGATGAATCCGGCTGGATACCTGTTGACCAGGGGCGGAACCACGGCCACCAGCGTGCCGGGGGTGTTTGCGGGGGGCGATGTCGCGGATCCCCGCTATCGCCAGGCCATTTCGGCCGCCGGTTCGGGATGCATGGCGGCGATTGACGCCGAACGCTGGCTGGGAGAGCAGGGGCTCTAGCAGTTCCCTCCGGCCCAATACCAGGGCTATTTAAGGCAGGTTTTCCGGAATTCAGCCAGGGCCTTCGCCACCTCAGCCGTCTCCGGCGTAATGTCGTTGTGTCCGGCTTCGGGCACCAGGCAGAAGAATTTAGGCTCCCGCGCTGAATTAAAGACCGTGCTTCCGAACCGCGGCGGGGCAATGGAATCCCGTCCGCCCTGCAATACCAGGACGGGACACAGCGCCTGGGAGGCGTTTTCGGCCGTCGGGTAGCGGTCCCTGATAAAGGCTTCAGGGACGGCCAGGAACGGATAGTGGAGCCGGGCCGATGCGGCTATCGAGGGGAACGCCCCTTCCAGGACGAGGCCGGCGAGGGTCCGGCTGGCGGCCAGGTGGGCGGCCACCCCGGCGCCGAGGGACTGGCCCCAAACCAAGGTCCGCTCCGGGCGGTATCCGAGGGCGGCGGCCCAGTCCGCCGCGGCATCGGCATCGGCGTAAAGCCCCGCTTCCGTGGGGGTTCCCCTGCTTTTTCCATAACCCCGGTAGTCAACCGCGATGAAGGCGAATCCGGACCGCCGGAAGGAGGAAGCCAGGGGAACCAGGCCGCCCAGGTTTTCGTGGTTGCCGTGGAGGTAGATGACGGCGGGGGCATCCGCGCCATCCGCCGGAACATGCCAGGCGCACACTTGGGTTCCGTCCCGGGTGACAAGCATATTTTCCAAATAAGGCAGGCCCGCGGCGTCCGGTGTTGATTTATAGGCGCTGAAGGGAAAATAGATTAACCGGCGCTGGAACAGCACCGCCGTGGCCAGCAGGACGGCATAAATGGCCGCCCCCGCCAGCAGGATCCTCACCTGGCGTCCCCGCCACCCGACATCAGGTCCAGCTGTTTGGCTATCGCCCGGTAGTTTTCATCCCCCGGATTGAGTTTCAGGGCCTCTCTGATCAGCATGCGGGCCCGGGGGAAATTCCCCACGGTCCCCTGGATTGACGCCGCCGTGGCCGCCGTATACGCGGACAGGGGGTTCATGCGCCAGGATTCCTCGGCATGGGGCACGGCCTCGGCGGCCCGGCCGAGGCGGAGGAGGGCATGGGCCAATCCCAGATGGAGCCGGGGGCAGTCCACCCCCAGGGAGGCGGCTTTCGAGAAGTCCCGGACCGCCCCGGAATAATCCCCGGTCAGGTTACGGGCATCGCCCGACCTCAGCCAGGTTGACCCAACATCGCGGAGCAGGGGCGAGACCATTTTTAGCAATCCGATGGCGTCCTGGGGCCGCCCCTGTTCCAGGGCCGCATCCACCTTTTCAAACTCGATTGCCTCGAAAACCGGCAGGGCCGGAAGGGGCCGGGGCGCATGCCGGGGGCACAGCCGGTACAGCGTGTAGTTGTCGGTTTGCCACACCGCCTCGGCCCGTTCGGAAAGGAGGAGCTTCCATTCGGCCCAGACCGCGGGGGGAACGCCAAAATATCCGGGAAGATACAGGTACTGGGCCGCCCCCGGCCCGGTGGACAGGAGCCAGCGGAAACCGGTCTGCCTCAGCCGCTTGTCGATTTCCGGGGCCGTCCGGCGTTCAAGGAGGATTTTGGTTATCTGCGCCGTGCCGAAGTGGAAATCAGCCATGCACTCGCGCTCGAAATAATAGGTGGAGAAGTGGCACAGGAACATTATCCGGGCGTTCTTGGGCGTGTTCGCATTGACGAAGTCGCGCGCATAGGAGGTCCAGGGCGGGGGCGTGAGCCCCATCTCCAGCTTGCTGTGCCCCGATTCCAGTCCCAACGGCATGGAGAATGGCGCGAAAAAGACCCATTGGATGGCCGCCCCCGAATATGCGCCGAACACCAGGCTGGTTTCCAGGAAGGTGCGGACCATGCTCCGGGCGGTTTTCCCAGTTGCCATGAGGGACTCGACGGAGGATTCCACCAGGATGCTGATAGCCGGAAGAAGGGGTAGGAGGAACCGGACATCGGGCGCGAGCAGGAACCAGGCGGCGAGATAGCCGAGGACGGCGCGCCGGAGCATGGCCAGCATCGGGGTGGCGGGGGTCCGGGCCACCAGCGGGAGGAAACCCGCTATGGCGGGCAGGAGCGGACCGTCCACGCGCCCGTTGTCGAAGGCCAGGGCCGTAATCCGCACCGGAAGATTGGAGAACCAGCTCATCAGGGGGTTGGCCTTGGCGAAGAAGGGGGTAACATCCGGGGGAATGTCGGCGTGGGTCCCGAACAGGGAGCCCAGGTAGGGCCATACCGGGTTGGCGCGAAAAAGGTAGTCCTTGGCCAGCCAGGGGAGGAACGGCAGCCCGCAGGCGAGGCACCACAGAAGGGCGGCCTTCCGCCCATCCCGGGACCTGAGGCGTCCGGCCCCGGCGGAAGCTATGGCGGCCACAAAGAAGATCCCGGGATATTTGCAGGACAGGCCAAATCCGGCGAACAGTCCGGAAGCCGCCAGCGCGGAGGATGAGCCGGTGCGCCACCAGCGGGCAAACAGGGCCAGGGAGAGCGTCAGGAAGAAAGCGAACCCCGGGTCGATATAGGCGCGGTCGAACAGGACCAGGAACAGCGGGGAGGCTGCGGTCAGCAGGAAGGCCCAGCGGCCCCGGACCCCGGCCTCGCGGGCCAGGACGATGAGCGAGGCGAGAAGAAGGACGGCAAAGGCCGCATTCAGGTAGCGGGCCAGGAACTCGCCCTGGACCAGCAGGGCCAGCGTATAGGACATCTCGATTAGGAAGGGGAACGGCGAGCAGTAATGGTGCCAGACATCAAAGAACTTGTGGTTGTAGATGTAAAACGAGGGGAGGCGAAGATGGTAGGTAAGGGCATCCCACGCCATTTCCACATTCAGGAGGCCGGTGAGCACGATGACGCCGGACACGGCCAACACCCCGCGGGTGAGGGGAGTCAGCGGGGGAAGCCCCGGGAAAAAAGTCGGAAGATTCCGGATTTCCGTGCGCCCCCTCCAGATTACCGCCGCACCGGCCGCGCCCAGCAACGGATGGATTATCCATCCCGGGGGGGAGAACAGCAGGCCGGTCAGGCCGGCGGCCAGCGTTCCCGTCGCCACGAAACCCAGTCCAAAGCCGATGCGGGGCAGGTGCTGGCGGGACAGCGCGGGCGCCAAGACCCGGGCAACGGCTCCGCCGGCAATCCAGGTAAGGCCCAGGATCCCCGCGAGATCCCCGGCGGCAATCCCGAAAGACGACCAGTTGGCGGCAAGAACGGAAAACGAGAAATCCGGCTTGAGAAAATACTGCTGGAAAGCCTCGACCAGGTGGCCGGGAAGCATGAGGAAGGGGGGGCTCCACAACAGCAGGATAAGGAAATTCCAGGCAAACAGCAGGACGAGGGTGAGAATCATACGGCCTTTATTATCCGGTTGAAGTGGCGCCAGGGGAAGCCCCAGCTCCTCCGCCGGTTAGAACCTCACGCCCAGCGACAGCGAGATGGCGTCCTGGCGCGATGCCCCGATATTGTAGGGGTGGTAGGCGATGTCAAACTGGTAGGTCAGCCAGTCGGAAAATATCCGGATGGAGGCGCCAACCGACAGGCCCTGGGCCCCCGCGTAGGAGGATTTTTCCGCCCCCCACGGAATTATGTAGCCGATGCGTACGCCCATTTTTTTCAGGCGCCAGTATTCAGCGCCGATGGAAAGGGTGCTCAACGATTCGCCCACGGTTACGGTCTCCTCGCTGACCTTTTCAGTGGCGGATACGCCCACATAGGAGGCGTCCTCAATGGCGAGGATCATGAAGTTGCCCGAATCCTCATAGGGAATCACTCCCAGCGCCAGATGCAGGGTCTGGGGCAGGGGTTCGTCCGGACCGGAATTGAAATGGTAGTCTCCGCCGAAATTCCTTCCCGAAAGGGCGACGCGAAAGGGGTCAAGCTGGAGGAGGAATCCCCAGTCCAGGGCCACCGCCTTGGCCACATAATAATCCTTGGCCGCGCCCTTGGTGTAGCCGAGGGTCATGCTGACCGTCTTGATTCCCAGCCCCACTGACAAGGGTGAAATGGTCCTGACGCCGGGCATCAGGTGGCTGAACCGGAACGAGATGTAACCGCCGAGCACCGTGTCATAGGCATGGACGGGAGTGTCCGGCGTCTCAGTGCTGTAAAACGGGCCATTGTTGATTTCCGGGGATCCCCGGTAGGTGAAGGCGATCCCGCCCGATCCCCACCTGCCCAGCGGGTGGGCCAGCAGGAGCGATTCGAGGAAGGTCCCTTCGATCATGGCAAGATGGGTAAAGCGGAATTCCCGCTCGCTGGAAAGGCAGAGGCCCGCGGGGTTGTACATCATGGCGCCCGCATCGTCGCCGACCGCGGAGTAGGCCTGGCCAATCCCCCATCCGCGGGCTTCCACGGGGGTCTTGAGGATGTCGGCTCCCGCGACGCCGGGGCTGGCCCAAACCGGTCCGGCGGCCGCCAGAGCGGCCAGGGCGGAAAAGACAAACAGGGTCTCGGGGATGCGGCTGGTTTTCACCTTGTTCCTTACAATATAAATGATATCGGCCCCCCCGCACTCCAACAATCCCCTTATTCGCCGGAATATCAGCGTTTCAAAGCCTTTACGGTCCATTCCCGTCCGTTCGAAACCGCCTCAACCGCCCCCAGCTGGTCGGTCCGGGCCAGCCGGGTTCCCTGGTCGGAATAACGGATGACGATGGCGGGATGTGGGTGGCCAAACCGGTTGCGGGCCCCGACCGACGCCACCGCCTGGGTGGGATTGTAGGCCTCCAGAAACCGGCGGGAGGAGGCCGAGGCGCTTCCGTGATGGGGCACTCCCAGCAGGCGCTCCGGGCCGGCGAGCGCGCGGATGGCGCGGAGCAGGAGCGATTCGGTCGGCACCCGGATGTCCGCCGGCAGGAGCGCGGAAGTATTGCGGTATTCCACCGCCAGCACGGCGGAGTTGGCGTCTTCGCGGTCAGCCTGGGGCCCCACCTGGAGGAAACCTGCCGGCGGGCTGAGAAAACGGATTTTTACATCCGGCTCCCCGATTAATTCCATCCCCGAATGCACAATCCGGAGCGGGGTTTTCCGGGAGGACATGACGGAAAGGATTTCCGAAAAAACCGGGTCTCCCCGCAGGCCCTGGCCGGTTACATACACGGTATCCGCGCGAATCTGCCTCAGGACGGCGGGAATTCCCCCCTCATGGTCGGCATGCGGATGGGTAAGGATAATCCCCGCCAGCCGGCCGATGCCGCGGTATTTCAGGTGGGGGGCGACCACCGAACCGCCGGCAAAGGGGGGGCCGCCGTCCACGAGGACGGCGCGGCCGGAGGGAAGCCGGACGATAATCGCGGAGCCCTCGCCCACATCCAGGAAAGTAACCGACAGGTTGCCGGGGGCGGGACGCAGGGCGGCCCGCCAGGCGAGGATGGCCAGGACGGCTGCCCCCGCCAAAGCGGCGGCCTGCCCGGCGCGGAGCAGGGGGAGAAGCTGTTTCCGTTCCGCCCGCTCTTCTTCGGGGGAGGGCAGGCGGGTAATCGAGTACGGGGAATCGGGGTCGGCTTTTTTTCCCGCGGGAGATGCCTGCATCCACAGGTTGATTCCGGCCAGCCACGCCGCATAGGCAATCCAACCCAGAGTGGAAAAGGGGGGAACCACCACAGAGGCTAACGGGATGTGGGCGAAGGATTCGACCACATAAAGGACCGCGAGGAGGCACCACTTGAGCCCGATGCCCAGGCCCGCCCCGACGAAGGGAATCCACCCAAGGCCCAGGAGCAGGATTCCGCCGGAGAGGAAAATTCCCATGACGGGGGTTACCAGCAGGTTGGCCAGCGCCCCGAACAGGGGAAGCTGGCCAAAAAGGGAGGCGAGAAGCGGAAGCAGGAAAAGCTGGGCCGAGATGGTGCACGCACCCGCCTCGGCCATCCACCTGGGGATGCGGCCCCGGTGCTCCGTCAGCCAGCCGGTCATCAGGATGACTCCGAGGGTGGCCATGAACGACAACTGGAAGGAGCGGTCCCACGGTCCGCCGGGGTCGATGGCCAGCAGGATGAGCCCGGAGGCGCCCAGGGCGTTCAGGGCGTTGCCGGGGCGGCCGATCATCTGTCCAGCCACCATCAGGGAGAACATGAGCGTGGAGCGGAGGAGTGGCGGCTCCGCGCCGCACAGGAAAAGGTAGAAGATCAGTATGGGAATGGTGATGGGGGCGGACTGCGCCCGTGAGAGGCCGAACGAGCCGAGGACCCCTAGGCAGATGATGGCCAGCAGGCCCACATTCAGGCCGGAGGCGACGAGGATGTGCATAAGGCCGGTGGCCCGGAAGGCGTCCAGGATGTCGGGGGAGAAGTCGCCGGAGGTCAGCCCGAAGACAATCGAGGCCAGCAATCCGCTTTCCGGCGCGCCGACCAGCTTGTCCAGCCGTCCAGTGGCCCAGTGCCGCATGGCGAGCAGGGTCTTCCGGGGCCCGCTCCCCCGGTTATGGGCGAGGGCGCGGAAATCCTCCGGCTTCCAGGCGGAGAGCATGGCATAAATCCCCCGGCGCGCCATCGAGGCCCGGAAGTCGGATTGCCCGGGATTGGTGGGAGGCGAAGGAGCGATCAGGGAGCCGCTGACCCGGACCAGGTCGCCGTAAGCCGTGCGGGTTTCGGTCCAGTGCAGGGTCGCGCGGATGAGGCCAATAGCGGTCTTCGCAGAATGGCCGGGGAGCGAGACGGAAATGGTTTTGATGAGGAGGGCGGTGGTTTCACGGTCGGCGGAAACCACCGGGGTTTCGACCACGATTCCCTCCACCAGCACATTTTTTACCGGCATGGAAATCAGGCCGACATGGCTGGCGGGCAGGGGCTGGTCGTAGATGGCATAGCGGGCGGAGCCGAAAGCCATTACTGCCAATAGACCGGTTAAAAGGGCGGTCCAGTTTCGGCGCGAGCGGGAAGCCAGGTGCCAGGCGAAGATGAGGATGAAGGCGGTGAGGGCGGACAGCCAGAGGGGGATGGGCAGGCGTTCCCGCGCCCAGAGGCCCAGCGTAAAGGCTAAAGTGGCCCACATAAGCGGGGACCCGCGGAATAACTGGAGCCAGACGCTCCCGTCCCTATCCGCTACCCCCGGCCCTTCTTCATATACAGGCAATCCCACGGAATCCGTATGGTGGCAGTCTTTTCGCATTTAGGCAATAGGAAGGGGGGATAAAAAGATTTTGACCATATGTTGTCAAAAGGCATTTTTATCGCCGTAATTAGCCTCCTGCCCGGGATAGAGTCTCAATAAGGAGAACAATAGATGAAAATAAATGAACACCAACCCCAGCTTATCAATGTGGCCATGGCGGCAATGAGGCGGATTATCAGGACGCTCCGGCCCGTTCCCCGGATCAGGATGATCCGGGTGTCGGAGCTTCCATATAACAATGCCTGGCGCAGATGAGGCCGCCTGACGGACAAATCCACCGTGAAGCGGGGAATGGACTGGGTCGGTTGAATAATTCGCCGGTAGACCGGCCTTTCCCCGGAATCCGGGAAGGACACAAGCCCGCCAAAAGGGGTAGGGTAGTATCGATTGAATCAGTGGTCCTGGACCACTGGATGAAATGCTCGGGATATTCCGCCCCGGAGGCCATCGAAGGCGGCCTGGCTGGGGGATAGGGGAGCGCGGTTGGTTGCAGGGGGGATAAAATAGGCGGAATGAAGGGAGTAGCAATCCATGCTTACCCGTGATGCGGAGGTAACGGTCGCCGATGTGACGGGGATGGGGAACCCCGATGCCGTAACGGCGGTCTTTGCCAAACTGGGGTGGAAAACTGACGCCCGGATACCGCAGACCGCCGAAGCGCTGGGGCTGACGGGGGAGTCGGCGAAAAAGAACATCCGCCAGGTGGAGTTGATCGCCCAGGAAGCGGGCGGGAAGTATCAGGTTTATCTTTTCGTGCTGGCCAGCCTAACAGCGGAGTTTCGTAAGGATATGGCCCGGGCACTTCGGGATCGTGGGGCGAGATTCATTTGCATCCTTACCGATGACTGGGAATCACTCGAAATCGTTCATTTTCACATGTATATCCCTCCGCCTACCCCGGGAGGTCCCATCTCACCTGCTACCCGGTCTCATCTACGGCATCGGACCCAAACGGTAAATCGGCGGAATCCGGACCGGGTGACTATCCGGCTTCTGCGCAGGCTTTCGTGGACCTCCCCCGACGAAATTGCCCAGTACGAGAAGATCGAGTCTGCTTATACGGTCGCTGAATGGTCGGAAGAAAACTTCAATAACCGCGCACTTTTTTCCGATTATTATCTGCGCGAGCGCCTTCCGGAACGCGCCGAATGGACCGTGGACCCGGTTCCATCCTTCAGGTTGTTAAGCGATTTGTATCGCGATGCCGGGAAGCGCTTGGCGGGGCATCCGGAGGCCGAACTCCGGCGCAACCTGATCGAGCCGGTATTAAAGACTATTGGGTTTATCGCTGAAGCCGTAGCCTGGCCGGGGGATGGGCTGGCCCTTAGTGAGGATTACCGGCTGTTTGCTGACGAATCAAAGACCAAGCCGCTTGCCTT
>Ga0334722_10002799_pt1 | contig 19265 bp, 19 predicted proteins | sample C3_bottom_MG_FD_207210 | JGI IMG/M metagenome (GOLD analysis project Ga0334722, IMG submission 207210) | Sediment microbial communities from Yellowstone Lake, YNP, Wyoming, USA - C3_bottom | ecosystem: Environmental > Aquatic > Freshwater > Lake > Sediment | place: USA: Wyoming | collected...
AACCGAGAGACAGTTCAGCTATTGTTTTCTTAATCTGGTCAGCTACTTCAAGGGCATTCGTTCCGGGTGTCTGGTAAATTGCTATTGTAGCTGCCTGCTTATGGTTCATGCGGGAACGTGAATTATAGTTTTCAGTCCCCAGCTTTATTTCTGCTATATCGCCAAGAAGAACCCTGGAACCATCTTCTTTGCTTTTAATAATTATATCTTTAAACTGCTCTTCCTGAATAAGTCTGTCCTGAAGAACTACACCATATGTAAATTCTGTCCCTGCAGGTGCTGGTTCAGCCCCGAATTTACCACCAGGGCTGATAACGTTCTGATCCTGAAGCGCCCTTGTAATATCCTCTACGGTAATGTCAAGTTTCGACATTATATCAGGCTTTACCCAGATCCTCATCGCATAATCGCTTGATCCAAGAAGCTTTACTTCACCGACCCCGCTTATTCTTGAAATGGCATCTACCATATTGATAGTTGCATAATTTGCAAGGAATCTGTCATCGTATGCAGAATTTCCGGACGTTAGTGAAACTACCAGAAGCGGGAATGTCAGTGATTTTTTTGTTGTGATTCCAGACTGTTTCACAGACGGGGGCATAAAAGGCATTGCCTGACTTACCCTGTTCTGAGTAAGCATATTGGCATTATCGAGATTTGTACCAACTTTAAATGAGACATCGAGGCTGAGGTTTCCATCGGAGGCGTTGGTACTTTTCATATATATCATCTCCTCCACCCCGTTGATCTTCTGTTCGATACTTGATGCAACCCCCTGTTCCACGTTCACGGCATTTGCTCCTACAAAATTGGTATTGATCTTAATAGTAGGAGGAGTTATTTCAGGGTACTGACTTATAGGAACACTTTTAAGAGCCAGTAATCCGATCAATACTATGAATATTGACAGCACAATTGCAACAATAGGCCGTCGTACAAAAAATTCTCCCATGGTAGTATATATTGCGCTTAATTACTAATTGTTGCCAGATTGGTACTGTCAGGTGACCATGTTTTATTTATTGGTGATATCATACTTCCGCTTCGTAACATCTGGGTTCCCCCTATTACAATCCTGTCCTCTTTGGTAAGCCCTTCCTCAACGATATAACTCATATTGTATGACGGTCCAAGCCTTAAAAGTTTAATAATGATCTTGTTACTGTCTCCAACTGCATAAACCTGAAACAGCCCCTGCATCTCATTAACTGCCCTCTGTGGAATAAGAAGTGCACTATTGCGGAATTCAGTCACAAGCTTTAACTTAACATACTGCCCGGGACGAAGTAAGTTATCTGTATTTTTAAACTCTGCTTCAAGTGTAAGGGCCCCTGTTGACGGATCGACCTGGCGGTCGGCAAAATTCAGCTTTCCTTTAAGCGGATAGGCAGTCCCGTCTGCAAGTGTCATCTTAACATTATCTGCCCTGGAACCCAGTTTGACTCCCATTTTTTCCATGAGCCTGGTGATCCTCAGATACTCTTTCTCACTGATTGTAAAACGGACTCTGATATTATCCAGACTGGAAACAGTGTTCATAATGTACATCGGACCTTTACTGACATAATCCCCAGCCTTGTATTTTGAAATACCTATCATACCGCTGATAGGCGCTATCACACTGCAATAACCCAGCTCAATTTTTGCATTTCGAAGCGAAGCCTCAGAAGATTCAACCATTGCCTTGCTTGAGGTGTATGAGGCCTGGGCTGCAACCAGCTCACGCTGACTGACAGCACCTATCGCAGCCAGAGGTTCTATCCTGTCAAGATCGTTCTTTGCTTTTATCATCAGACCATTTGCATCGGCTAAAGCTGCCGCCGCTTCATCAACTGCATTTTTATAAGGCAGAGGATCGATAGTGTATAAAAGCTGACCTTTTTTTACCATCGAACCTTCCTTGAAATTCATTGATAATACCCAACCTTCAACCCTGCTTCTGATTTCTACGTCTGAGTCACCGTATGTCTGTCCCGTATACTCCGACTCAAGGTTAACGTTCTGCTGCATTACCTGTACTACAGGCACCTCTAACTTCACAGGGGCCTGAGCTTCCTTCTTTTTACAGGAAAGAATTAAAAGTATTAATGCGAATAGCAAACTGGCTTTAAATGCATTTTTCATATTGTTGATTTTCATTATGATTCAGATTGTTGAAATGTTTTATTAGCCCCACTAAAACTGGTGGCAGGTTTGTATTACCAAAGATATAATAGTTTTTGAATCTACAATGAACTGATTCGTAAATGACTACCTCATCCACGCAGTTCCGAATACCAGGTAAATGGCGTAATCCTCATTGCTTAAGCCAAAATCGACTCCCATGTTCGTACCAAGCTTGCGGGCTATAAGGTATCTGAACCCGGTACCTATAGTAGTCACACTCTTCCCTTTCTCCAGGTCTTCAAAGTTTTCAAATGCATTACCAATTCCTGTGAAGCCTGAGATACACCATCGCTTATAAACGTTCCAGCTTACCTCTGCTTCCATCACTGAAGTATTGTTATTCTGATATTTCATTAAAGGAGCTCCCCTTAAATTAACAATCGGCCTGGCCCAGAACGGGACATCGCCAAGTGTATAATTACTTTCGTGCCTTAGCCCCAGGAATACCTTACTGCTTGCCGGAACATATCCGATAAGGGTAAGGCCTATCCTCCCGTAAAGGGCTTCTCCACCCATCCATGTATCGCTGTAGGTCCCCGACAATGCAAAAAAGAGGCCTTTTGTGGGTGAAAAAACATTATTCCTCGAATCAAGCTCAAACCTCAGTGACACCTCACTAAGTGTTGAACTGAATTCACTGCCGGTATAATCAGGTATGTCTATTGGTATTTTGAAAGTATTATCGGTGTCAAACCAGAGATATCTTCCTCCGAGGAACAGGTCAGTTTCACCTAGCCTGAACTTGATCTGTTGAGCTATAAGCCAGCCATCCAGATTCAGATTGACCGACTCGATTCCCAGAAGACCGGCATTTCCCGAGCCGTAAAAGCCCAGGTTGGCGTATAATCTTGCTGCAGCTCCCATATAGCGGATCCTGTCCCTTTTCCAGTACCCTGCATGAAACAGGCCTGCCGCCCAGGTTCCATTCTGGGTTATGCCTCCAAGAATACCTGAAATGCTTGGAGGACCAAGCTTTTCAGAATATGAGGAATGAAAAAACAATGCGCCGCCTGCAATGCCGTATCCCACCGCCGGCTCTGTTATCACAGTCGGGACAATCAGCACGCCTTTCTTATTTACCAGCCAGTCGCTCATATCATAAGCATTATCAAGGCTGTCGCGAAAAATGGACTGTCTTTTTACTTTATCCTGTGCTGAAATATTTCCTGTAAGGATAATTAATATAAGCAACAACAATGATACTTTTGATATGCTGATCACCGGAAAGTATTTTGTTTGTTGTCCCGACTGATGAAAATTATTTACTTTTAACATAATGAAAATTAACCTTAAATATATTTCATTTACACGGGTTTATCAATCCTTATTATTAAGTATTTTAATCTATAATAACCCCATAAATTCTGAGGCACAGGATAATCATTACTGGGCCCAGCAATACGGGGCGACATGCACGCTTATGGGAGGATCCATGATTGGCGGCGTAAATGATAACTCGGCAATTTATTACAATCCCGGCATACTTGGTTTTATTGATAATCCAAGCCTCTCAGTTGACGCCAACGTATACAGGATGGACAGAGTAATGATTACCGATGGAGCCGGCAAAGATATGAATCTCAATTCAGCTCAGCTGAGTGTTTATCCCCAGATAATTGCAGGTATGGTTAATCTGCTCAAGAAGAGCAAGTTCCGGTTTTCATATACAATGCTTACAAGGAATCATGGCAATATACTTATGAATGCCCGTTATGCCTCAGGCGGATCCGGATCGGGAAATCCCGAAGTCACAAGCTTTGTTGGGGGATTTGATTATGTCAACCAGCTTAACGAACAATGGTTTGGTGTGGGTGCAGGATACAGAATTTCAGAGAAGTTTGGTGCCGGAGCTACATTATTCGGAACTTATCGTGGGCAAAGCTACCAGCTGACCAACTATGTACAGGAAGTGGAAAATATTGACTCAAGGAATGTTTTCAGGACGCAAACCATTGATGAGGCTATCAAATACAGTAATTATCACCTTATAGGTAAATTCGGATTATCATATACCTCAGGAGCTTTTAAGCTTGGCGCCACATTGACAACCCCGTCGGTCAGGCTATTTGGCAGTGGTAATGTGCAAAGGGAGAATTCAACAATAACAGTTTCAGAAGATCCGTCGGATATGCAAAATAATTTTCTGATCATGGACAGGAAAACCGACGAGAAGGCAGTGTACCGGCATCCTCTTTCTATAGCTGCAGGGATAGAATACTTCACTCCAAAAACCAGGCTGTCAGTTACTGCAGAATATTTTTTCAGGACCGACCCCTATTATCTGCTTAAACCTGCATCGGTCCCGTTTGTTTATCCTACGTCATATTCAGATTCTGCAGATTACAAACCAATGATTGACAGCTATATGCATGTGGAGATTGCAACACGTCCTGTCCTTAATGCAGGTATAGGATTCAGCCGTGAGATATATAAGAATCTGACAATTCTGCTTGGGGCATCAACTGATTTCAGCAGCTATGAAGATACTAAGGAGGCGAACGAAATGTTAAGTGGTTTTGGCAGTTTTGATATATATCATCTGGCAACAGGTTTTTCATATAGCCTTGTTAAACAATCTGTTACTCTGGGTTTCACTTATGCCTTTTCTCCATCAGAAAATATTCCGCCCTATACGGTCATAAACCAGGGTCCTGCTGCAGATGAGGCTCATCTTTCATCATACTCCTACGGTATAATTCTCGGTTACACATATTACTTCTCAAGATCAGGAGAATAGCACTATATTTTTAAGGATTGGATGAAAGATAAAATACTTACTGAAGAGTATTGATTCGATTCGCACCAGAGAGTAATTTTATCTGCTCTTAAACCATCGAACTAAGAACTACTTGTAAAAATGAAAAAAAATGTCAGGGAAAAACTATTGTTCATTATAATACTGACGATTTCAGGCAATGTATTGTTAGCCCAGGGGAAATTTTCAGTTACTGCAGGTTGGGGGTATTATGAACTTACAAATATTGGTGCCCGGTGGAATATTTCAGAAATATCATCTTTATCGGTTTTTGGAGGAACAAATTTTGGGATAAATGATAAAAAACAGAGGTCAGCAGGCCTATCATTTGACCAGACATTCAGAAAACCTCTTTTCTGGAAGTTAATGCCAGGCTATTCAATCGGTACATATTACTGGACAAGCGACGATGATCTGTATTATTTCAGTTCACTGGCATTTCCGGTAATGGTATTGCTATCTTATCCTGTTTCACAATCATTATCGTTCAGGATTGAAGGAGGAGGAATATTCAATGCTGTTCTCGTCTCTGACAGAAAACAGAATGTCGAAGCAGGATATCCTTACAGGGGAAACGGAAATATAAGGCTGGGAGTAATTTATAAATTAGGTGCAAAATGAAAAATATCTCTGTAGTTTTTCTTGCAGCATTTATTTTCAGCGCAGGCGGTTGTAAAAAGATTAAATATGAGCCGGATAATCCGATTTCAGGGTTGCCCACAACCATTGTACTCATGCATCGCGGTAATGGATTCAACACAGAGTATAATCCAAATACATTCCCTGCTGCTGAATACGGACTTAGTGTTCTCGACGGAGTTGAGCTTGATATACAGATCAGCAAGGATGGAACATTGTGGCTCGATCATGACAATGAGGTACATGATTGTGAAGGGAATGTTGTCGGATGTTTTCAGACACTGACAGATTCAGAGATCTTTGCTGCATCTGTATGTAACGATACCGCGAGGTACCATACGCTTGAGAGTGTTTTTAAGCTGATGGCAGCTGATTACCCCAACTCCTATATTTCACTTGATATAAAGGGGCAGTACTGTGAAATTATTAACACAAAGGAGACGATGTACAAGATGGCTGAATCTGTTCTGGCTCTGGTGGATAAGTATAGTATGCACAATAAGGTGCTTGTTGAATCAAGTTCCTTGGAGTTTCTCCAGGAACTCGATAATCAGTCTTCTGTAGGACAGTGTGTTATCTCTCTTGGAGATGTTGATGAAGGTATTACAAACGCTTCCTTTGTAAAGGCAAAAGGCATATCACTTGAATATGGAGTGGAAGAGGTCAATGCCGATGTTGTTTCCATGATTCACCGTAAAGGTTACGGTCTGATTCTATGGGTGATAAATGAACCTGATGATATAGCCGCTGCATGGAACAGTAAACCTGATTTCATTGAAACTGACAATCCTGATTTCAAAAATTATATAAGTAAGTAGAAGAGCATAACATTTTGTTTTGGAAAAACAGTCAGAATATCCTGGTATTAAATATTTCTTATCTTTAATTACTTTAGTTGAATCGTACCAATAAACAAGAGCGGATATGAAAAGAATTTTAATTCTGCAGTTCATGCTGGTCATAATCAGTATTTTGCCGGTAACCGGTCAGGATGAATCCTCCGACAGCTCACTCGCTGCTATTGATACACTTACGCAGGATTTCGGGCTGTTTAAGAATGATGAAATCCTTAATCTTTCGCTCAGGTTTGATCTTACGGAGTACATGAGAAAGAAGCCAAAGGATGAATACCTCAAGGCAATTCTTACCTACCATATTAATGAAAAGGATTCCATCAATAAGGAGATTAAGTTAAAGTCAAGGGGTGTTGCACGAAACAATATCTGCAACTTCCCGCCGCTGAGCCTGAATTTCAAAAAAGCCGGATTCGAAAAAGACGACCTGAAGAATATAGGCAAGATCAAAATGGTAACCCATTGCAATTCAGGGAATGAAGAATACCTGTTTAAGGAGTACCTGATATATAAGCTCTATAATGTACTTACAGAGTACAGTTTTAAAGTGAGACTTGTAAACGTGGATTATATAAGTACCGGAAAAAAGCCAAAGACAATAAAATCTTATGCTTTTCTTATCGAACCTCTCGATATGCTGACTGAAAGAACACATTCAAACCCTGTTGAGGCATTAAGTGTCACACAGAAAAACATTATTCCGGAGATGATGGACAGGATGGCAATGTTCAATTACATGATAGGAAACACGGACTGGTCGGTTGCCGGACAGCATAATGCAAAAGTTATTTCAATTATGGACCTTTCCCATCCCGGAATGGGGGGTGTTGTCCCTTATGATTTCGATTATGCAGGTCTTGTGGATGCTCATTATGCAGTACCAACCGAGGGACTGGGCCTGAAGTCTGTTCTTGAGCGCCGATACCTCGGTGATTGCAGGAGCGATGATGAATTCAGGGCAATATTGAAACAGTTTTCAGAGAAAAAATCAGAATTTTACAAAATAATAAATGATTTCGCTTATCTCACTGAAAAATCAAAACAGAAAATGACAGCTTATCTGGATGAATTTTATTCCGATCTTGAAAAAAATGATATTCTTCTGTCAAATCTCAGAAAAGAATGTAAAAAGTAAATATTAAAAATCAGAAATATGAACGTTGAAACTGTTGCTTCGGTTAATCAGGGACTGGCTATTATTTTTTTACGATTGGGTGTTGAGCTGGTAGTTCTTCTGTTAATAATTGCAGTAATCTACAGAAGATACTCAGGTAAAAAGGAGAATATGTTCTCTTATTTCCTGATGGGTATGACAATCTTCCTGATTTGTGTCCTACTGAAGAAGGTGGAAATTCAATTGGGAATAGCGCTTGGACTTTTTGCAATTTTCTCAATTGTCAGGTTCAGAACCTCCAATTACTCTGCCAAGGACATGTCATATCTTTTTACAATTATGGGTCTTTCGGCAATAAATGCCATGTTTGATTTTCCAAATCCTATAAGAGGTACAATTCTTTTTAACGCAATTCTGATTCTGACAATTCTTTTACTTGAAATATTCTTACGTGAAGATGTGAAAACTGATAAAAAGGGTGAAAAGAAGAAGAAAAAGAAAGGTGAAAAGAAAGCAAAGAAAGAAAAATCAAAAAACCGCATTCAGCTTATATATGACAACGTTGCATTGCTGAAGCCTGAAAAGAAGGAGGAGTTAATCAAGGATATTTCAAGCCGGACCGGCAAAGATGTGTACGAGATAAAAGTTCGTAAAATTGATCTGTTTTCCGGGAATGCAGAACTTAATGCTTATTTCCATGAGAGTGCTGACTCAGAGGCATAGATCCTCTATTTTAGATACTATTTTAAACTAAAGTGACATGTCGAAGACGGCTCAATTTTTACATGCACTTCTTCTTTGCTTTTTATCTTTATTTTTCTGCCAATCTTCAGAAGCCCAGGGCCAGGGCAGATACTGGGATCAAAACCTGAACTCTGAAGCGGCTTTGCTTTCGGGTGTCGTTATTGCGGGAGAGGGAGGAATAGCTGCCATCTATTATAATCCTGCAACGATAGCTGACATGAAAAGAAATAACCTCTCTCTATCTGCAAACCTTTTCTCAGTATATTTCTTAAAGGCAGATAATGCTTTGGGAGGCGACTTTCCTGCCGACCGCGTCCAGTTCGACGTTTACCCCAGGATTATTACACTGACTCTTAATCCCAGGAAACAACCGAACCTGACTATTGAAATGGCATTTTTCACAAAGGCAAATGAATACACCCAGATAAATAAGGGAACATCTCTTTCAAAGGATATCATTGCATCAAACCCGGGAGATGAATATTATACAGGTGAATATTACATGCGGTCAAGGTTCCAGGACTATAATGGGGGAGCAGGCTTTGGATACAAACTCTCCGATGAACTTTCACTGGGACTTACGAGCATGATATCATATAAAGATGATCAGTACTATAACCTTATTTCAGCCGATGCTTTTACAACAGGCAACCAGGGGTCAGAAGGGCAGTATCTTTCAGATGCATCTTATCATCTGAAATATACAATGTATGATGTGCGATTGATCACAAAAATAGGTTTGCGCTATAAAAAACAATCATGGGCGTTTGGAGCCTGTTTAAACATGCCTACTGTCAAGCTTTTCGGCGATGGTACCGTTGTAAGGCAATACAAGTATTCAAATATTCATCTCGATCCGGCGAGTCCTGTCGGATCAAACTTATATTATGCCGGAAGGCAGAAGAACTGCATTGCTCATTTCAAGGATCCTTTTTCACTTGCGGCAGGGATGAATTTCTACAGTCCTTCAGGAAAATCCACTTTGCTGTTTACAGCAGAATATTTTTTTGGGCTTGATCCATATAAGTACATCGAAGCCAGTGATGATCCGGGAGAGGAGGGATATGATTTCAGTCCGGGATCAGCAAGTGAATGGCTCAGTTTTACAACTCAACAGGAACCGGTATTTAATGCAGGGGTCGCATTCAAGAGGGTGATCAACAGCAGCCTTATGTTCTCAGGCGGATTCCGGACTGATTTCAGATATCTGAATTATTCAGAATATCCGGGTTTCCTCGAATATAACAAGAGGTCAAACTATACTGTAAATATATATCACCTGAATTATGGTTTTAACAAAAACTTTAAGAGAGGAACTATAACACTTGGTATGCAGTTCTCTTACGGACAGGATAAGGATGAAAAACAGGTTGTTAACTTTTCTGACCCTGTAGAGTATATCAGTGAGGACATTCTGCCGCTGACAGGACAATTATCAAATAATGTGCTAGTCAGATACTTCGACATTTCGATTTATTTCGGGTTCCTCTTCAACTTTATGAAAGAATAGTAAATTGCTAATTATGCAGAGTAATATTTATTTATATTAAAACCATTAAATATGAAAACAAGATATTCTATTCTGATACTGATTATCCTGTTTGCATTTACTTCAGCATACGCGCAGGAGCAAAGTAAAAAATCGAAACAGGAGCAGAAGCTTGAAAAGCAGAAACAGGTTGAAGAGATGATAAATTCAAAGATCTTCCTTTTTGAAGGAAGCATGGCTTATTCGGAGAGTGGAAAGCCAGTTAACATCTCCTCAGGTCCGAATACAGTGAGCTTTAGTCCGGATATGATAAAGAGCGATCTCCCTTTTTATGGTCAGGCAAATAGTGCTTCTGCAGGATATGGAACTCCGGGAGGATATAAGTTTGAAGGCAAACCCGACGAATATTCTATTGAACCTTCAAAAAAAGGTTATACGCTAAAGGCTGTTGTAAAGGCAGTCAATGAGAGTTATACTCTAAATCTGTCAATCGGGACCGACGGTAATGCCAACCTCAATGTTTATAGTATAAACAGAAGTTCAATGAGGTATAATGGCGAGATTGTAAAACCTTAATTGTAACATTTGTTACAATTTTGGCGGGTAGGTTGTCATTATTTTCCCTACAGCTTCATAAACATTTTTTTCTCTCTCAGTTGATGGTGCATCGGGTCTGATTTTCGCGACTCCCCGTCCCTGCCAGATGAGCTGCTTTTTTCTTGCGTCGATTATATCGATAAACAGTGTTCCTTCCCTGTAGCTGTTGAAATTAATAGTGGCAGTAGAGAAACCAGACCCCCATGTATATATGTAACCGACTCCGTAAAAGTTAGGATATTCACCGGTAGAAGATCCTGCAACAGTTTTTTCCTGTCCTGCTCTTGCCCTCATATCTACCAGTAAGTCAGGATTTTCTGACCTGGTTAATCCTCTTGCCTCCAACTCATATACTACGGAGGAGATGGCAGAACTGCTCATATCGCGGTCATATGGAAGGCTCTCGGGATAAACTATTAATGAATAGGTTTTATATGACGAGAAATTGGCGCTACGGTCAAAATCGGAAGTTATCTTTAAAGAACTGCATGATGTTCCCAGAATCAGAATAACCAGCAGAAAGGATAATTTTTTCATTTTTAGGTATCTTTAGATATATAATCCGGATTTATAAGGAGACAAATATATAAAATAAAAGGGGCCCCCTATGAAAGCCCCTTTTTAAAACTAATCCTCGTTCAGATTTTAGGCGGATATTTTGTGAATATCTGTTTTACCGCATAATTGATGTTATCCTCTCTTTTTTTCTGGTTTGCATCAGGATCTACAGTCTTTGTACCACGTCCCTGCCATACAAGCTGACTTTTCTTTGCATCGATCATGTCAACAAATAAAGTACCGTCAACATAGGTATCATAATTAATTGTTGTTGTAGAGAAACCTCCGCCCCAGCCGTACCTGTAGCCATAGCCATAACCACCTGTTGTATTAGCTGTGGCAGTCTGCTTTTGTTCACCTTTCAGCTTAACATCAATCAGTACATCAGGATTGCTTTCTGCTTTTGAAAAGCCCTTTGCAGCCAGTTCAGTTCCTATTGCAGTGAGTATCCTGTTTTTATTCAGGTCGTCAATCTGAAGATTTTGCGCTTCGGGGGTGAAAGCATATGTCTTATATGATGCAAATCCCGCTGTTTTATCAAAATCCGAAGAAATCTTAACCGTGCTGCATGAGGTCGCTACGATCAATATGAATGAATAAAGTGCTAATTTTTTCATGACCTGGTATTTATATTGTTAGTTAACAAAAACGAATCCTACGTTAATTGTAAAATATCCCTGTGATGGAAGATCGCCTGCCGCGAATCCATGGTAATATTTACCGACAATGTTGAACCCTGAGCCTCCGCCCATATCAAGGACCACTCCAATTTCAGGACGGAGTGCAAAATGCCATGCATCACTTTCAAATCTGTAAGTGCCCACATCGGTATTCCGCAATGAGTACATAGTACCTACTCCAAGTCCTGCATAGGGGAAAATATCACCTGATTTTGTAAAGTAATAGTCCATAGCACCCAGGATAGGGAATTCGTTGCTGTAACGCCACTGTTTACCTGAGTAGGTTACATTCTGGTATTCATAATTTGCATCAGGCATTTCGTCATAAAAGACATTCCATCCCATGTCAAAACCAAGTCCGATGTTCTCTGTTACAAGGTTGCGGTAGTCAATTGTGAACCCCCTGAAACTTGCAGGTTTGATAAAATCGTGCATGTTACCGGCGCCGAACCCCATTGAATACTGGAATGAGAACAGAGTAGACTGTGAGAATGCTGAAAATGAAATCACAGCGAAAGCAAAAAGTATTAATATCTTTTTCATGTCCAATAGTTTTATTAGTTAGTTTTCAGGTAGGGTGATGCGGCAAAAGCTTTGTCGATAGAGGTATTCATGCGGGTAGCATTATATGAACCTGTCATAATACCGTTTATAGCGCCTGTCCACTGTGTAACAGGATTTCCGTTAGCGCCTACTTCATTCTTGTCGATGAGAGTCATCAAAAGAGTGCCTGTAGTGTAACTGTCATAATAAACAGGAGGATAATAACCGCCCCATCCCCACATAGGGTAATAACCGCCCCACCAGTAGTACCAGTAATCATACCAGTAAACAATAGTTGTTGTTTCCCATGATGCAGGTGCCAGCAGCAGGTCAGGATTAGCAGAGATATCTACTTTCTGCCATCCGTAAGCAGTCATGTTTGATTCGATCCTTGCCAGGATTTGCTTTCCGGTAACATCAGGAACGAATTCCGGGGTTTCACCTTCAACAAGATTTCCGGTTATCTTAACAATTTTATCAGGAATGGCATATGTGCCTTTGCTTGCAAAATTGTATTCAGCATTGTGCTTTGTCAGAACAACATCCATATCCTCAACGTAATCAGGTCCACCCGGATAACAACTGTTGAGCATGAAGGCACTGACAATAAATAAAACAGAGAAGATACTTTTTTTCATAGAGTTAAAGATTTATCAGTTAATCAATCCATATTTATAGTTTCACTTCCTTTTATGCTAAGAGAATTTAATTCAATTTTGAATCAGAAATATAAATACGAGTGCCAAAATTAAAGAATTCAGCAGGGCGATGAAATACTTATTAATAAGTAATATTAGAGGTTGAATACCAGTCCACCTCCCAGACAGAACCTGTTCCGCCTGTTCCGAAACAGACACCTCCTCCGGCAGCCTGTAATGCAGGAAACAGGCTTAAATGCAGCTTGTTATCTGCTTATTCATGATATTTTTGTAACCTATTTGTCGAAGTTGATCTTTTTGAATTCGACCAGGTGAGAAGCTTTGTCTCTGAAAATTTTAGCTGATTGTTTTTCACCCCTCGCTGCATTGATACGGCTAAGCCCGAAATAGGCATATGCTGCATATTCATTTCCATATTCACCGGCAAATGATATTGAATCTAATCCTTTGCTGTAATACTCCTCTGCAAGTTCATTGTTATTGTACTTTTTTTCCTGCAACAGGCCATTGAAAATGAACAGCTGGGCATTGAAATATCTGTTACGTGTTTTTTCAGATGAATCCTTTATCATTTTTTCAGCCTCATCATACTCTTTAAGAAGAAGGAGATTTTTAATATATGTTGCAGTGTAGAGGGCATTTTCAGGGTATTTTTCATTAAGGCTTCTGCAGTAATTAAGACTTGAAGAGTAGTTGTATTCAAAATTTGTATAAACCCAGGTCAGAAGATAATATGATTCCGGACCCAATAAAACTGCATTTGCAGCGGAATTCACCAGGTCATTAAGCCCTTTCTGAACGCCCCCCGGAGGGAACAGCATTGCAAGAGATCTGTATACATGGTATTCCCGCGGGTATGCTTCGCGATAGTAATTGTATAGTCCGGTAAAATAAAAGAGATCAGCACATGAAGATGTAAAATTGAAGGATTTTCTGAGGTACTTATAGCTGCTTATAGTCATAGGTATTACATCAGAAACAAGATCATTATCAGAGTAAAACATCAATAACATTCCTCTTGCGCATAAATTGGAAAGAAGGTATTCGGCTTCATGTTCAGGTCCTTCCTTGTCTTCCGATAGTTTAATGCATTTATGCATATCAGCTTCAAAATGGTCATGTGCCGGAGATGAAGGAAGAAGAGGATAATTTTCCCAGTATGTCATCATCCCACTGATAAGATACTCTATCGGATGTCCCGGATATAATTTTACAATTTCTGAAGTCAGCTCACGGGCCTTTTCAAAATTGAAGTTATAGATGTAATCAACATCTTTCCGGATAAGAACAAGAGTATTCTTATCCTGAAGTATCTGGGCTTTTATCTGAGCAGGGTAAAAAAGCAATATAAGTCCGATACAGCCTGTTATAATTTTCAAACTTCGGGACATTGCCAAAGAATCTCATTAACATTTAAATTGTATTGCCGTTGATTGTAATAAATCTCCGGCATCTACAGACATAAAGGGCTATTCCTCATTCCACAGTGAAGCAGTATTGAACTGCCAGCAGAGCGAAACATAGAATACCTGCGACTCCTTGTATCTTGTCTGGTCACTGATACTGAATGCAGCGCCATCCTGTGAATTACTGGTTACTTTGTAATCGTGATTCAGAAAATCATTGAGGTAATACTTAAATTTCAGGTTGAATCCCCCTGGAAATTGTATCCCGGCAAAGACAGATGGCATAAAAGTTGGCGTCTGACTTGAGAACCATTCTACATTCTTTGTCTTTGAACCGGAACGGTCAAAAGTGTTGGTCCAGTACTTTTCCTTAAGGACGAAAGCCATTTCGTATTCACCTCCTCCGAAAATATAGAAATGATTGCTGAATGATCCCAGTTTTATTGCAAGGGGTACTCCAAGCATATATTGTCTTCTTACAATGTTGTAGTCGCTGTATGGCACTGAAGCGCCATTGGTGGCTGAAACTGTCTGTGGCAAAGTTTCATCCGTGATCATACCAACGTTTCTTATTGCAAGACCGGAGAAAAATCCCAGACTGTTATTGAGGTCATAGTGAATGTACTGTCCAAGGTGTAAAAATACAGTAAAACGGACATTGCTTGCAGCTAACCTTGCAGTCGGATACTGGCTGGTGAACTGGGATGTAAAAGATGTCTGGTTCTGGCTGAATATAATTTCACCGCTTGTTACGGGATAGATTTTCTGGGCTGATCCCTGGATGCTGATAAGCACCATACCGGCAAATATAAAAAGGCAAAGTTTTGTTTTCATAATGTAGATTTAAAGAGAATTCGAAATTAATATATTTTACAATAATATTTTCAAAATTATAAAATCTGTTATCTAAAAAGCTTCGGATGCTGCAAAGTAGAAGCCGAATGATTTTTGTCCGAAGCCAACATCAACGGCCAGGTTGGTGCGTGAACTCTTGTCTGCCATAATACGCAGGCCCATACCGTAACCTGGTTTTATTGATTCAAACAATGCCAGTGATTTTTCCTTGCTGTCAGCTGTAGTTGCATTCATAAACAAAACGCCACCCAATACTCCGCCGCACCTTGAGATGGGGAAGCGATATTCAGCTTCGCCATAAACCATATTTGCTCCGCGGAAACGACCCTGGGTATACCCCCGCCCGCTGCGACTTCTCTGGTCATAGCTGGTAGCTGGCAGTATAAGGTATGGCAATTCCCCTGATGCAGAAAAATTACCGAGGAGCCAAAAGGCGATCAGATGACGCGGATTGCTCTTTGATAGTCCATGAAAGCTTCTCCACTCTACTTCATAGTAGTTTTGAAATTTATTGTTTCCAAGAATCTTCAAACCTGACCTCCAGCTCGCTGATGCATATATTCCTTTATAAGCATTGATCATATTGTCGCGTGTATCATATACCAGTATAACATTCACAGCAGACATATAGTACTTTTCGGGATTGAAGCCATAGGTTTTACTGTAGAGATAGTTGCTTGTAAGGAATGTATCTCCGGGTTCAAGTTTGAGTCTTTCATCGACTATTTTTGAATAACCGTCATAGTTATATCCCAGCCCTGCATAAAATCCTTTTGCGAACTTAAATGAGACTGTCTGATGAAGTCTTGCGAAGTTAAATCTCATTGGCTGTGTGAGAGAATCATTGCTGGTTTCTGCTCCCGCAACGCTATACTGGTACTGAAGTATTCCTCCCTCAGGGGAATCGGTTCCAAGTCCGTATGTAGACTGTGAATAAATAAGATAACGCCAGTCGCCACTCAGAAAAAACCGGTTGTTTTTTGTATAGATATTATTCTTTAAGAGGAAGATCTGCTGGTTTTTTGTAGTAAACTGAACACTTCCCATTATGGAAGAGTAAAGAGTGCTTTCCTTCATCTTGAAGGCATATTGTCCACCGACCCCTATCATAAAACCGGTAGCAGGATTGGATCCTATAATCGGTAGCAGTATAAGTGAGCTGGAACCGGCCTCTTTGATTTTAGGAGGCTTGTTCAACGCCACCCTGATAACATCACCTATTTCCTTCTGTACACATGCAGTATCAGATATGCTGACAGGTTTATCCTGTCCTGAAGTCTGCAAAGTGATCAGGGTCAATACAAGAAACAGAACTATTACTTCCCGATAATATATACGTCTCATCTTTTCACCCATTATCTTCTTCTGCCTCCGAAACTGCCAGAACGGGATGAAGACTTTGATCTCGATGCCGACGAACTGGTTGAAGTTGAAGGCTTTGCTGACGAGGAAGATCCTTTTGACTTACTGTTTGTCGGACTGGCCGATGCAGATGATCCTTTTGACATATTGTTTGATGTTGTTGCAGTCGGACGGCTTGATGCATTATTATTATAATTCCCGTTGGCATTATTATGGTTCACAGTATTGGAAGTGTTTCTGGAGTTATTATAGTTGTTATAATTATTTGTATTGTGAATCACTACAGTGTTACCACCGTGATATCCGCCATGATAACCATAGTGGTGATAATAATTATTATGGTGATAAACATTTACTGCCATCACGGTAAAAGCCACATGATACGGAGGATAATAATGATAATAGTATGGCGGGTAATAAGGCACATATACAGGAGAATAGACATATTGTACAATTGGCGTTGATTCAACTACCACGACGGTAGTTGAGGATGGAGAACTGGTGGCAACCGGTTCCGTTCCTGTGTATCCCGGATTAGCAGTAACCGGAGGAGTTACGGGCTCTGGTTCAATGACATAGCCCTCACCATACAGGTCTTTATCACCAACAATCTGCATGGAAACTTTTCCATCTTTATCCTTTGATAATAAAATTACTGCAACATCCTGTGTCTCCTTGGCAGTGACGTCAATCTGAAGTATAAATGTAAAATTATTCCCATCCTGCTTTGTCACAACTTTAATAAAATCAACAGTATCATTCAGGTCCAGATCGAGGTTATTGATCCCTGTTTCCTTTAAGTTCAGGGTTTTTTCAAAATCCTCAATGGTCTTGGATTTTTGAAAAATATTCAATACTGCAAAAAGATCAAGGTTGTCTCCCGGCAAGCCCAACAATGCCGTATCATTCACAGCTTTGGTCTCAGTGTGGGACAACCCGGGAACACTCAACAGACTCATCAACGGTATTAATAATAGCAGAAATCTGTTCTTCATGATTTTATGATAAAATTAATTTTGTAATCGGGCATAAAACTACATAAAATAATAAAAGCAAATGACTATTTCTATAATCATTTAAACCAAATCATCCTCGTTTAAATCGCCCGAAATAGATGCTACCCGTCTTCTCCCCATTTGAATGTACGAGCGTTTCCGCTGACCGGATTTTATTTCACTATCAACGGGATTATTCCCGGAAGGTTTGAGAACTTTTCATCCAGGTTAGCAATTAACCAGCACCAGAGACATTGTAACTGAGTGGTAAGATTCTCTAAAATCTGAATCCCAGGCCTCCGCCGATAGTATTCATCAGTTTATCTTTGTACCAGGCATTCGATACATATGCAAGTTCATATTCAACATTAATGAATAGATTTTCCTTCAGAAAAAATAATCCTCCGACTCCTGCACCACCATAGAAACCGAAATCATTATCATCCAGATTTGACATCCCTTCTCTTTTAACGGCTGCAAATTGCATCCCAAGCGCTCCCTTTACAAATCCTTTTATTTTGTCGGAGCCGAAGATGAACTTGGGGGCATAATAGATAGGTAATGAATTAACAGTGTATTTTATATAGTCTGGCTCGGTCCCCTCTGTTGCTGATACGCTTATATAGCCAAACGAAATTCCGTGGGCAAATTTGCTCCCCGAAGGATTGAATTCATACAGACCGTTGACTCTCCAGCCGGTACCGTTAAGGTCAACATCGGCGATATTTGCAAATGCATAACCACCACTGATGGTTACCATATTTTCCTGTGACATGGCTTTAACTGAAGCCAGTATCAGGATTACAAAAAAAATGCTCTTTTTCATATTTTAAAATTTTAATCCAATTACACCACCAACTGTATTTAACAATCTGTAACTGATTGCCGCATTTGATCCCAAGGCAATTTCATTGAAGTCTGATAAAAGAATATGTCCTGAATTTTCTTCCATAATTCTTGTATAGGAGACAAATAATTTACAGAGCTTTCAGTGAAACTATTGGTAACTGTTTTAATAAGTTCAATATTACATTTAATCGATAGCGGATTCAATACCTAACAAAGAGTATTTTAATATTTTTATGAATGATTCCCGATCAGGTACTATGGAAATTTATTTTGGTACAAACAAGCTGTTTTTTCACTTGATTTTACCTGCAGAATTTTCCAGCACTACATCGGAAATTACAGCAGTATCGGTTTTGTCGGGCTGATGAGAGCAGAAGCCTATGCCAACATAAAATGGAGCATCAATATGAAGCTGAACAGGTTCGCCGTATTGTTTCATAGGCTCTCCCTCCATGCTTAAGTATATTGCAAAAGCATCACCCCGTTTTTCAATACCAAGACGAATTGCATTTTTCTTGTCAACGCGCATCTCCTTAATATTCTGGCCTTTATCAGGGCGCCAGGCAAGGTGTATCAGTCCACCTCCGTGAAGAGCCACCATAGCTTCTTTGGAATCATCATCAAGGGTCTGGCGGATTACCAGGATCACTTTGCGGTCGAAATAGCCCTCCTTATCAGGGAAGCTTATATTAGCAGCAAGTGATACATCACCTGACATTTCTTTCCACAGATACCTGAATTCATCGCGGGTATACCAGACATTATATCCTGCAGATGTAATTGTATATTGTTTGGTTTTAGAATTGTAACCTGATGTTCCAGGCATCAGGGCCCCGCCAACATCACTCTGACCCTTGAATACTCCGATTTTCTTGTTCTCCGTCACAGTCGCCCTGTGGAAATCAGCAGGAGGAGGAACCTGTTTATGTGTCGGAGATCCCGGCAGAGCCCAGTCAGGAACTTCCACCTTTGTTTTTGGTGTTTGGGCTGACACCATCTG
>Ga0334722_10002800_pt1 | contig 19264 bp, 15 predicted proteins | sample C3_bottom_MG_FD_207210 | JGI IMG/M metagenome (GOLD analysis project Ga0334722, IMG submission 207210) | Sediment microbial communities from Yellowstone Lake, YNP, Wyoming, USA - C3_bottom | ecosystem: Environmental > Aquatic > Freshwater > Lake > Sediment | place: USA: Wyoming | collected...
GCGGTCAGGGTGGTCTTGCCGTGGTCAACATGGCCTATCGTACCCACGTTCACATGCGGCTTGGTCCGCTCAAATTTCTCCTTAGCCATAGCTGATGCCTCCTTGAATTTTCCGGCCAACCTTGTGGCCGTCGTTACTCGCCCTTGACCTTGGCGACTATTTCCTCGGATATATTCTTCGGCACTTCTTCGTAGTGCGCGAACTGCATGGTATATGTGGCCCTGCCCTGGGTAGCGGAGCGGAGGTCGGTCGCGTAGCCGAACATCTCCGACAGGGGCACTGCCGCCTGGAGTATCTGCGCGTTGCCCCTCTGGCTCATGCCCTGTATCTTGCCGCGCCTGGAGTTCAGGTCGCCTATCACGTCTCCCAGGTAATCCTCCGGCACCACGACCTCGACGGACATAACGGGCTCGAGCAGTACCGGGCTGGCCTTCTTCGCGCCTTCTTTGAAGCCCATGGAACCTGCTATCTTGAAGGCCATCTCGGAGGAGTCGACGTCATGGTAAGAGCCGTCGAAAAGCGTCACGGTAATGTCAACCAACGGGTAGCCCGCCAACACGCCGCCTTCCATGGCCTCTTTTACGCCCACGCCCACGGAGGGTATGTATTCCTTCGGTATGGAGCCGCCCACTATCTTGTTTATGAACTCGAAGCCCTTGCCGGTCTCGGCAGGTTCGACGGTGAGCCATACGTCGCCGTACTGGCCGCGCCCGCCGCTCTGGCGTACGAACTTGCCCTGCGCCTCGACCTTCTTCCTGATCGTCTCCCTGTATGCGACCTGCGGCTTGCCGACGTTTGCTTCGACCTTGAACTCACGGAGAAGCCTGTCTACTATAATCTCAAGGTGAAGCTCGCCCATGCCGGATATTATGGTCTGGCTGGTCTCCTCGTCGGTCCTGACCCTGAAAGACGGGTCCTCCTGCGCAAGCTTCGCGAGCGATGAACCCAACCTCTCCTGGTCCACCTTCGTCTTGGGTTCGATTGCGACGGATATGACCGGTTCCGGGAATATCATCTCCTCAAGCACGACGGGGTGGCTGGGGTCGCAGAGGGTGTTGCCGGTAGTGGTATTCTTGAGGCCGACGGCTGCGGCTATGTCGCCCGCCACGACCTGTTCTATGTCTTCGCGCTTGTTAGCGTGCATCTTGAGGATGCGGCCTATGCGCTCTTTGGTGTCTTTATTAGAGTTGTATACGTAGGAGCCTGCGTTCATCACCCCGGAGTATACCCTGAAGAATGTGAGCTGGCCCACGAAGGGGTCGCTCATTATCTTGAAGGCGAGGGCGGAGAACGGCTCGCTGTCGTCCGCGCTCCTGACCAGCATTTCACCCGTCTTTGGGTGCTTGCCAGTTACCGGGGGTATGTCGAGCGGAGAGGGCAGGTAGTCTATTACCGCATCCAGGAGCGGCTGTACGCCTTTGTTCTTAAAGGCTGTCCCGCACAGTACCGGGGTGAGCTTCAGCGAGACTACACCCTTCCTGAGGGCGGACTTTATCTCATCCTCCGTGACTGCCACGCCGCCCAGGTATTTCTCCATGAGGGCGTCGTCCACGTCCGAGAGGGCCTCTATCATCTTGTCCCTGTATTCATCGGCCTGGGCCTTCATGTCTTCGGGTATGTCCTTCACCACGAAGTTGGCTCCGAGTGCCTCGTCTTCAAATATTATCGCCTTCATGCCCACGAGGTCGACCACGCCCTTGAACTGGTCTTCCCTGCCGACCGGAAGCTGTATGGGCACCGGGTTTGCACCCAGACGGTCAACCATGCTCTTGACGGACATGAAGAAGTCGGCGCCGACCCTGTCCATCTTGTTCATGAACGCTATCCTGGGCACGTTGTACTTATCGGCCTGTCTCCAGACAGTCTCCGACTGAGGCTCGACGCCCGAAACAGAGTCGAACACCGCGACCGCGCCGTCCAGCACCCTGAGCGAACGCTCGACCTCTATGGTGAAGTCCACGTGTCCGGGTGTGTCTATTATGTTGATGCGCTTGCCCTTCCAGAAACACGTCGTGGCAGCGGAGGTTATCGTGATGCCCCTCTCCTGCTCCTGGACCATCCAGTCCATCACGGCGGTCCCTTCGTGGACCTCGCCTATCTTATAGGATACGCCTGTATAATAAAGGATGCGCTCGGTCGTAGTGGTCTTGCCGGCGTCTATGTGCGCCATGATACCGATGTTGCGCGTATCCTCAAGTGAAAACTGTCTCTTCAACTTCTTTGCCTCCACTGCCTTGTCTAATGCCTGCATAATTACCTGCCGTCATACTTATTATGCGATTACGCCCGCACTGCCGCCCACCTGCCCCACTACCACCTGTAATGTGCGAATGCCTTGTTGGCCTCGGCCATGCGGTGCGTGTCTTCTTTTTTCTTTATGGTGGCGCCGGTATTGTTAGCCGCGTCCATCAGCTCCGCCGCCAGCTTCTCGCGCATCGTCTTCTCTCCCCTGTTCCGGGAGTAGCTTATGAGCCACCTGATTGCGAGAGCCATCCTGCGGTTCGGGCGTATGTCGACCGGCACCTGGTAAGAGGCGCCGCCCACCCTGCGGGACTTGACCTCGACGGTCGGCTTTACGTTTTCTATCGCGGACTTGAAGACCTTAAGGGGGTCGTTGCCCGTCTTTTCTTTTATTATGTCGAACGCGCCGTATATCGCTATCTCCGCGACGCTTTTTTTGCCGCGCTCCATGACGCAGTTCATGAACTTGCCCACAAGCTTGTTATTGAACTTGGGGTCGGGCAGTATCTCTCTTTTGGGAACTTCCCTTCTTCTCGGCATATCTTCTCCCTGTGCTTTTAGGCCTTAAGCCTATTTACTTCGGCCTTTTCGCCCCGTATTTTGAACGGCCCTGTTTCCTGTTGGCGACGCCGGTCGTGTCGAGCGTACCGCGTATTATGTGGTACCTTACGCCGGGGAGGTCCTTGACCCTTCCGCCCCTTATAAGAACTATAGAGTGCTCCTGCAGGTTGTGGCCCACGCCCGGTATGTAAGTGGTGACCTCCATGCCGTTCGTCAACCTCACCCTGGCCACCTTCCTCAAAGCCGAGTTCGGCTTCTTGGGGGTGGTGGTGTAAACCCTGACGCATACGCCCCTCTTCTGCGGGCTGCCTTTCAGCGCGGGGCTCTTGCTCTTCAGGGAGGCCATCTCCCTGCCTTGCCTGACTAACTGGTTAATCGTTGGCACTAAAAAACCCTCCAAAAAAACATTAGTAAGTCAAAAGCCCTTAGTTTTTAGACACTTAGTGAAATATATTTCTACTGGTTGAAACTCGCGGATTATAGCAGAGCTAAGTGTCCACTGTCAAGCGGAAAATTGGCTGTGCATGTATTATTGCATAAACCACGCCGGTATAAGCGTTTTTACCCTCTAACCCGCCGCGACAGTCTCCTCTTCAGGGAGCTTCGGTAACTCCATGTCCTTCGGCAGGGCGTATGTGTCCCTGTACATGGACATGCCCGTACCTGCCGGGATGAGCCTGCCCATTATGACGTTTTCCTTCAGACCCATGAGCTTGTCCTCGCTGCCGTTTATCGCGGCCTCGGTCAGCACCCTTGTGGTCTCCTGGAACGACGCCGCGGAGATGAAGCTGTCGGTGGACAGAGACGCCTTGGTTATGCCAAGGAGTATCGGGGTCGCTATGGAGGTGTGCGCCTTCCTGAACGCGGGCCCTTTTCCGCCTTTGCCCTCAATCTTCCTCTTCACGTCCTCGGCAACCTTGGGGTCCACGAGTTCACCAAGTATAAAGTCCGCGTCGCCCGGGTGCTCAATCTTGACCATCTTGGCAACCATGTCGTTTCTGTCCATGAAGGTGAACTTGTCCACCTGCTCGCCTATCAGGAAGCCGGTGTCGCCGGGGTCCTCCACCTTTACCTTCTTGAGCATCTGGCGGACGATAACCTCTATGTGTTTGTCGTTTATCGAGACGCCCTGCAGTCGGTAGACCTGCTGGACCTGGTCCACGAGGTACTTCTGGAGTTCCTTGGGGCCCATGATGCGCAAGATGTCGTGCGGGTCCACGGAGCCGTCCATGAGCGGCTCGCCGGCCACCACCCAGTCGCCCTCGTGTACGTTGACGTGCTTGCCCTTGGGTATCAGGTATTCCTTCTCGTCGCCGAGCGCGCCCTTGACCACGACGCGCCTCATGCCCTTGACGAAGCCGCCGTACTCGACCGTGCCGTCTATCTCGGAGATGATGGCCTGCTCCTTGGGGCGTCTCGCCTCGAAGAGCTCCGCGACCCTCGGCAGGCCGCCCGTGATGTCCTTGGTCTTTGTAGTCTCGCGGGGTATCTTGACCAGTATGTCGCCGGGGCTGACCAGGTCGTTCCTCTCAACCAGTATATGCGCGCCCGCCGGGAGCAGGTACCTGGCCACGGCGTTTGTGCCTGGTATTTTGGCGGTCTTGCCGGACTCGTCCTTTATCGAGATACGAGGCCTCAGGTTGGCCGGGTAGTCTATGACGACCTTGTGGGAAAGACCGGTGGTCTCGTCCACCTCCTCGCGCATCGTGACGCCCTCGATGATGTCGCCCAGGGCTATCTTGCCGCCCACCTCGGTGAGTATCGGGGTGGAGTACGGGTCCCAGTCGACAAGTATCTGGCCTTCCTTGACCTTCTGCTTGTCGGGCACGTGCAGGTTGGCGCCGTAGGTAATCATGTAGCGCTCTTTTTCACGGCCGCTCGCGTCCCTGATGACTATCTTACCGTTACGGTTCATGACCACTATGCTGCCGTCGTCCTTCTTGACGGTGTGGAGGTTTATATACTCCACAACGCCCGCGTTCTTCGCGTTTAACTTGGTCTGCTCGACGACCTTGGACGCCGTGCCGCCTATGTGGAAGGTACGCATCGTAAGCTGTGTGCCCGGCTCGCCGATGGACTGCGCCGCAATTACGCCGACGGCCTCACCCATGTCCACCAGGCGGCCCCTGGCCAGGTCTCGCCCGTAACACATCTTGCAGACGCCCCTGCGGCTGTGGCAGGTGAGCACCGAGCGGATGTTCACCCTGTCTATGCCCGCGTCCACGAGTTTCTTTACGAGTTCTTCGTTCAACTCGGCGTTCTGCCCGGCGAGCAGCTCTCCGGTAACCGGGTCCTTGACGTCCTCTGAGGACACCCTGCCCAGTATGCGCTCCTCGAGCGGCTCTATTATCTCACCGCCCTCGACCAGCGGCGATACCAGGATGCCGTCCGAAGTACCGCAATCCTGATAGGTGATTATCACGTCCTGGGACACGTCCACGAGACGGCGGGTCAGGTAGCCGGAGTTCGCCGTCTTGAGCGCGGTGTCGGCAAGGCCCTTCCTCGCGCCGTGCGTCGAGATGAAGTATTCCATGACCTTGAGGCCTTCCCTGAAGTTTGCCTGGATAGGCGCTTCAATGATCTCGCCGGAAGGCTTCGCCATCAGACCTCTCATACCCGCGAGCTGACGGAGCTGCTGTGCCGAGCCTCTCGCGCCCGAATGGGCCATCATGTATATCGAGTTGAACGAGCGTTTCTCTTCCTGCAGCAGCACCTCGTACTCCTCGTCGTTCATGTGGTACTTCGCCTTCATCTGGCGTCTCTTCTCTTTGCTCTGAAGCTCGACCTCGTCGTCGATACCCAGCTCCAACATCATCTCCTTGGCAATCTCCTCGGTGACCGACGCCCACTTGTCGATGACCTTGTTGTAGCGCTCGCCGTTGGTTATGAGGCCGTCCGCGTACTGCTTCTGTATCTCCATGACCTCTTTTTCGGTATGTCCTATAAGCTCGCCCTTTTTGTTGGGTATGTGCATGTCGTTGATGCAGATGGATATGCCCGCCTCGGTGGCGTGCCTGAAGCCCACGTCCTTCAGGTTGTCCATCAATGTGACCGTCGCCCTGGCCCCTGCCTTCCTGTACGACTCGTCTATCAGGTGGGCTATCTTCTTCTTGCTCATCTCGTCGTTGACTATCTCGAAGTCGAGGCCCTCCGGAAGTATCTCGCTCATTATCACCCGGCCTACCGTGGTCTCCACGAGGGCGCCGTCTATCCTCACCTTTATAGCCGCGTGCTTCTCCACCTCCCTGTGGTCGTATGCTATCCTGACCTCTTCAGGGCCGGAGAATATCATGCCCTCGCCCTTCGCGCCCTTCTTCTTCTTCGTGAGGTAGTAGCAGCCTAAAACCATGTCCTGCGACGGTACGGTGATGGGCCTGCCGTTTGCGGGCGAGAGTATGTTGTTGACCGAGAGCATGAGCACCCTCGCCTCGACCTGGGCCTCAATCGAGAGCGGCACGTGCACGGCCATCTGGTCGCCGTCGAAGTCCGCGTTGAACGCGGTGCAGACCAACGGGTGGAGCCTTATGGCCTTGCCGGACACCAGCACCGGGTCGAAAGCCTGTATGCCGAGGCGGTGCAGGGTCGGGGCGCGGTTAAGGAGCACCGGGTGTTCACGGATGACCTCCTCCAGCACGTCCCATACCTCAGGGCGCTCCCTCTCGACCATCTTCTTTGCGCTCTTAATGGTGGTACAGAAGCCCTTCTCCTCAAGCCGGTTGAATATGAAAGGCTTGAAAAGCTCTAACGCCATCTTCTTGGGCAGGCCGCACTGGTGGAGCTTCAGCTCCGGCCCGACCACGATGACCGAACGGCCCGAGTAGTCCACGCGCTTGCCGAGCAGGTTCTGACGGAAACGGCCCTGCTTGCCCTTCAGCATGTCGGAGAGGGACTTCAGAGGGCGCTTGTTCGGGCCTCTGAGTATCCTGCCGCGCCTGCCGTTGTCGAACAGGGCGTCCACCGCCTCCTGGAGCATGCGCTTTTCGTTTCTTATTATGACGCTCGGGGCCTTTAGCTCCTCCAGCCTCTTCAAGCGGTTGTTCCTGTTTATCACCCTCCTGTAGAGGTCGTTTAAGTCCGAGGTGGCGAAGCGACCGCCCTCTAACGGGACCAAGGGCCGAAGCTCAGGCGGGATGACCGGTATAACGTCTAATATCATCCACTCGGGCTTGTTGCCGGACTTCCTGAACGCCTCGACGACCTTCAGGCGCTTGGTGAGCTTCTTCTTGACGGCGGATGAGTTCGCTATCTCTATCTTAAGTTGCAACTCACCCGCAAGCTTGTCCAGGTCGACGCGCCTTAATATCTCCCTTATCGCTTCCGCGCCCATCTCGGCCTTGAAGCGGCTCCCGTACTCTGCGAAGAGCTTCCTCTGCTTATCCTCGGTCAGGAGTTCTTTCTCGTTCAGAGCGGTGTCGCCTGGGTCTATCACAACGTAGGACTCGAAGTAGAGCACCTTCTCTAACTGCCTCAGAGTCATGTCCAAAAGGTTGCCTATACGTGAAGGCAGTCCCTTCAGGAACCATATGTGCGCGACCGGCGAGGCAAGCTCTATGTGGCCAAGCCTCTCGCGGCGCACCTTGGACTGTATGACCTCTACTCCGCACTTGTCGCATATCACGCCCCTGTGCTTCATGCGCTTGTACTTGCCGCAGTTGCACTCCCAGTCCTTGATGGGCCCGAATATCTTGGCACAGAAAAGCCCGTCGCGCTCCGGCTTGAACGACCGGTAGTTTATCGTCTCCGGCTTCTTCACCTCGCCGTGCGACCAGGACCTTATCTTCTCGGGGGACGCCAGTTTTATCTTTATGGCGTCGAAGGTCACCGGCTCTTTGGGCTTTTCAAAAAGGCTGTATATATCTTCCAATTTATCCCTCCGTAAAGGACCGAAAAACAATTAAGGCTGAGATTGCCACGTCGCCTTCGGCTCCTCGCAATGACAATATACGCAGCTACGGGCGCAATAAATTGCGCCCCTACAGCTTCACGTCTTCTATCAGCTCCACGTCGAGGCAGAGGCTCTGCAGCTCCTTTATGAGCACGTTGAACGACTCGGGCAGGCCCGGCTCCAGCGTGCTTTCGCCCTTGACGATGGCCTCGTATATCTTCGCGCGCCCGGACACGTCGTCCGACTTCACCGTGAGGAACTCCTGCAGGGTGTAAGCGGAACCGTACGCCTGGAGCGCCCAGACCTCCATCTCTCCCAGCCTCTGTCCGCCGAACTGCGCCTTGCCGCCGAGAGGCTGCTGCGTGACCAGCGAGTACGGGCCTATCGAGCGGGCGTGCAGCTTGTCGTCTACCAGGTGGTGGAGCTTGAGCATGTACATGTAGCCTACCGTGACCTTCCGGTCGAACGGCTCGCCGGTGCGCCCGTCGTAGAGCGTCTGCTGCCCGGTCGGGGGAAGCCCGGCTTCCTCCAGCATCTTCCTTATGTCAGGCTCGGTCGCCCCGTCGAAGACCGGGGTCGCCACGTGGATGCCGAGGGTCTTTGCGGCCCAGCCCAGGTGCGTCTCGAGTATCTGGCCCACGTTCATTCGGGAGGGGACGCCGAGGGGGTTAAGCACCACCTCGACCGGTGTCCCGTCCGGCATGTACGGGAGGTCTTCCTCCGCCACTATCCTCGACACTACGCCCTTGTTGCCGTGGCGGCCCGCCATCTTGTCGCCGACCGAGAGCTTGCGCTTCATGGCGATGTAGACCTTGACGAGCTTTATGACGCCAGGCGGCAGTTCGTCACCCTTCTTGAGCCTGCCTATCCTCTCCCCGAACAGCGACTCCAGGTAGTCTATCTGCTCCTGGGCATACTCCTCTATCTCGTATAACTTCTCAGGCGCGCCTTCCTCTTCGAGCGATAGCTTCGAGAGTTCGTCCTCGCTCAGCCTTTCCATAACGTCTTCGGTTATGGTCTTGCCCTTGGCCAGTATCGTCTTGCCCGACTCGCCGTCCACTATCTTCACCGAGGTGGTCTTTCCCAGTATGGCCTTCTTGAGGCGCTTTACCTTCTCCTCCTGGATGATGCGTATCTCGTCTTGCTTGTCGCGCTCCAGGCGGTCTACTTCCTCCTCCTCGATGCTCCTTGCACGCTCGTCTTTCTCCACGCCCTTCCTGGAGAATATCTTAACGTCCACCACCGTGCCCTCGACGCCGGGCGGCACAGTCAGCGAAGCGTCCCTGACGTCGCCCGCCTTCTCGCCGAATATAGCACGGAGGAGCTTCTCCTCGGGGGTGAGTTGTGTCTCGCCCTTCGGTGTAACCTTGCCTACCAGGATGTCGCCGGCCTTTACTTCAGCGCCTATCCTGATTATGCCGGACTCGTCCAAGTCCATCAAGGCCTCGTCGCCCACGTTCGGGATGTCGCGGGTTATGTCTTCCTTGCCCAGCTTCGTATCCCTCGACTCTATCTCGAACACCTCGATGTGTATCGAGGTGTAGCGGTCTTCCTTTACGAGCTTCTCGGAGATGAGTATGGCGTCTTCGTAGTTGTAACCGCCCCAGGGCATGAAGGCGACGAGCACGTTCTGGCCGAGCGCAAGCTCGCCCCCGTCCGTCGCCGTGCCGTCGGCCAGCACCTGGAACGCCTTCACCTTCTGCCCCAGCATCACTATGGGCTTCTGGTTGATGCAGGTGTTCTGGTTGGAACGGTAGAACTTCAGAAGGTTGTATACGTCTATCGGAGAGGGGTCGTGCTCGCTAACCTCGCGGTCGTTCACCCTGACCACTATCCTCGTCGCGTCCACGCTCTCCACCATCCCGCTGCGCCTTGCAAGTACGATGACGCCTGAGTCCCTGGCCGCCACCTGCTCAATCCCCGTGCCCACGATGGGGGCCTCGCAGTTGAGCAGAGGCACCGCCTGGCGCTGCATGTTCGAGCCCATCAGGGCGCGGTTCGCGTCGTCGTTCTCGAGGAATGGTATCAGCGCGGTTGCCACGGACACTATCTGCTTGGGCGACACGTCCATGTACTGGACCTCGTCGGGGCTGACCATCCGAAACTCGCCGCCGACCCTGGCCGATATACTCTCGGCGGTTATGTTGCCCTTTGCGTCCAGAGGGGTGTTTGCCTGTGCTATGACGTACCCCTCGCCCTCTATGGCGGAGAGGAAGTCTATATCGCTCGTCGTCTTGCCCTTGGCCATCTTCCTGTACGGGGCCTCGATGAAACCGAACTCGTTCACGCGCGCGTAGGTCGCGAGCGAGGTGATAAGCCCGATGTTCGGGCCTTCAGGGGTCTCGATGGGGCATATCCTGCCGTAGTGGGTCGGGTGCACGTCCCTGACCTCGAAGCCAGCGCGCTCCCTCGTGAGGCCGCCTGGCCCGAGTGCTGAGAGCCTGCGCTTGTGGGTTATCTCCGCGAGCGGGTTCGTCTGGTCCATGAACTGGCTGAGCTGCGAGGAGCCGAAGAACTCCTTTATTGCCGCAGTGACCGGCTTTGCGTTTATCAGGTCGTGCGGCATCACGTTTTCCAGGTCCTGCAGGCTCATTCGCTCCTTTATGGTGCGCTCCATCCTGACAAGCCCGATGCGGAACTGGTTCTCCAGGAGTTCGCCTACGCTCCTGACACGGCGGTTGCCCAAGTGGTCTATGTCGTCTATATCGCCCTTGCCGGTCTTTAAGTCAATCAGGTATCTCACGACCTCTAAGATGTCCTCTTTGGTAAGCACCCTCGTCTCGAGCGGCACGTTCAGGCCCACCTTCTTGTTCATCTTGAGCCTGCCCACAGGGGAGAGGTCGTAGCGCTTGTCGTTGAAGAACATGCTCTCGAACAGGCTCAGGGCCATGTCGAGTGTAGGCGGCTCGCCCGGCCTCAGTTTCCTGTATATCTCGATGAGCGCCTCTTCCTGCGTGGCTATCTTGTCGAGCGCGAGGGTGTCCCTGAGAGACGATATGTACTTGATGCCGTCTATGTACAAGAGCTCTACGGCCTTGTCGCCAAGCTTGGCCTTCAGGAGCTTGGCTATAGAGGCGTCTTTAAGCTCGTCGCCGCCCTCCATTATGACCTCGCCGGTCTCGGCGTCCACCACGTCTTTGAGCAATACGCGTCCGACAAGCTCTTCGGCCGTGACGGGTATCTCGGTCACCTTAAATTCGTAGAGCTTCTTCAGGGCTCCCTTGGTGACCTTGTTGCCCTTCTTGACGATGACTTCCTTGCCTTTTTCGGCGTATATGTCAAAGTTGGCCTTGTGCCCTATCAGCACCTCGGTCATCTTCTCCACGCCGCCCTCCATGACGCTGGCCTTCAGGTCCCTGGTGAAGCCGTTCTTCTTCACCCTTATCTGCTCGACCGGGTAATACTCGCGGAGCAGCTTCTCGGTAGAATAGCCGAGGGCCTTCAGGAGCACAGTCGCGGGTATCTTCCTCCGCCTGTCTATCCTCGCGTATAGGATGTCCTTGACGTCGAACTCGAAGTCGAGCCAGGACCCCCTGTACGGTATTATCCTCGCAGAGTAGAGCACCTTGCCGGAGGAGTGGGTCTTCCCCTTGTCGTGCGAGAAGAACGCGCCTGGCGAACGGTGGAGCTGGCTTACTACCACGCGCTCCGTCCCGTTTATGATGAAGGTGCCGTTATCGGTCATGAGGGGGAGTTCGCCCAGGTATATGTCCGTCCCCTCCTCCTTGGCGTATTTGAGCCGCTTGGCGCCGGTGTCCTCGTCTTTCTCCCACGCGGCCAGGCGTACCTTGATCTTGAGCGGGGCGGCGAAGGTCGTGCCCCTCTGGAGACACTCTCTTACCGAGAACTTGGGCTCGCCTATAGAATACTCCACGAACTCGATGGTGAAAGTCTCGTTGAAGTCGGCGATCGGGAATATGGAGTTGAACGCGGCCTGAAGCCCCATATCCCGCCTTTCCGTCGGGGCGCCCACCAACTGCAGGAACCTCTCGTACGAGGCCTTCTGTATCTCGATCAAGTCCGGGATGTCAATGATGGTCGGTATCTTGGCGAAGTTCCGCCTTTCATGTCTCATCTTGGGGTAGGCCATCTACTCTCCTTGTGTGGAGTTAAGGTCCCAACCTGACTGCCATTGGGCCCTTGATTTTGAACTTATAAAAACGCAAAAAAGCCGTCGGCCCTCCCGCCCCGTGCAGCAAAGCCCGGGACGGGAGGCCAACAGCCGAAAACGTCGCTACTTTATCTCCACTGATGCGCCCTGCTCCACCAGCTTGGCCTTGATGGAATCGGCCTCTTCCTTGGACACGCCCGTCTTGACGTCCTTGGGCGCGCCGTCAACCAGGTCCTTCGCCTCCTTGAGGCCGAGGCCGGTAAGCTCGCGCACTACCTTGATGACCTGTATCTTCTTGTCGCCCGCCGCCGTGAGTATCACGTCGAACGCGGTCTTCTCCTCGACTGCCGCTGCTGCCGGCCCTGCGGCGGCAACGCCCGCCATGGCAACCGGGGCCGCCGCGCTGACGCCGTAACGCTCCTCGAACTCCTTGATGAACTCGCTCATCTGGAGTATGGTCATGTTGTCTATGAACTGAAACACCTGGTCTTTGGTCACGTCTGACATTTTGTATTCTCCTCTTTATGCCTTTATTTTATCGAAAAAACGTTAAGCCGCCTGTTCCTTCTTGTCTTTGAGTGCGCCCATAGCGTACCCGAGCCTCGCCACCGTCGCGCTTAAAAGCCTTGCCATCTTTGTAGCTGGCGCCTGGAAGCCGCCGGCCATCTGCGAGAGAAGCGCTTCCCTCGACGGCAGCGCAGCTATCGCCTTGAGCATCGCCGCATCCGCGATGTTGCCCTCTATCATGCCTATCTTTATCTTGAGCTTCTCCTGCTTCTTGGCGTAGTTCACTACTGTCTTTGCAGGTGTAACCGGGTCGTCGAAACCGAGGACCAGGCCGGTCGTGCCCGCAAAGTACGACGAAAGCTTCTCCGCGCCCGTACCTGCCGCAGCCCTTATTGCCAGCGTGTTCTTGACCACCCTGTACTCCAGGCTTGCCTTCCGGAGTTCCGTGCGAAGGTCGGTGACCTCGGCCACAGTCATGCCCTTGAAGTCGGTCAGTATGGCCGCCTTAGCCAGGTCGAACCTGCCGTGCAGCTGGTTTACAAGCTCTTGCTTATCTTCTTTTTTCAAGATACCCCCCTTTCCAAGTCGCAAGACAGGGAAAGTTTTTTAAACTATCCTATCCTAGTCTCGGCGGGACGGCCATAAGGCCATTTAAGTGGCGGTTCAAAGTGGGCTTTCATGCCGAAATGGTGCCGGCCTTGATAACCCCTTTATTACCGCCCCTCCTGCTGTCTCCGACTCAAAATTTTGTAAGACGCCCCGCATTCAATTCAGGCGGCGCGACCTCGACCCTTGATAATTACTAAACCACCAGCCCCGTCGCCTGTGCCACGTCAACCTTTATGCCGGGGCCCATCGTGCTTGATACGCAGAGCTTCTTCATATATTTGCCCTTGCTCGCGGAGGGCTTCGCCTTCTGGAGCGCGTCTATGACTGCCAAAGCGTTTTCCACAAGCTGGGCGGCCTGGAACGACGCCCTGCCGACGGTGACGTGTACTATGCCCGCCTTCTCGACACGGTACTCCACCTTGCCAGCCTTTATCTCCTTGACCGCCTTGCCGATGTCCATGGTGACAGAGCCCACCTTCGGGTTCGGCATAAGGCCCCTCGGGCCGAGTATCTTACCGAGCTTGCCTACCGCGCCCATCATGTCGGGCGTAGCGACTACACGGTCGAAGTCCATCCATCCGCCCTGTACCTTGGCTACCATGTCGTCAGAGCCTGCGAAGTCGGCCCCAGCCTCCGTGGCCTCCCTCTCCTTCTCGCCCTTGGCGAATGCCAGAACCCTGACCGTCTTGCCCGTGCCGTGCGGCAGGGGCACCGAGCCCCTTATCATCTGGTCGGAACGCTTCGGGTCCACGCCCAATACGACGGCCAGGTCTACCGACTCGTCGAACTTGACGTATACGCAGTCCTTTACGAGGGCCATTGCCTCCTCTAACGTGTAATCCTTCTCCTTCTCAACCTTGGCGCAGCTTGCTACAAACTTCTTGTTCTTCATGTACCTCTCCTTTTCGATTACGGCAGACGCCCCGTGTCCGGGCCGCCCCGCCAATCTCCCGCCATAAATTTAACTCGATGCCGGTCGGCGGTGGTTACCGGCAACAAAACCCTAAAGTCACTGGGTCCCCGCTTTCGCGGGGATGACAAACTCAAGAGCCACGTCATTCCTGCGAAAGCAGGAACCCAGCGGCGTTACATATATTAACAGCCTACAATACACGAACACAGCCTTACGCTGTTACTTCTATACCCATGCTCCTTGCAGTGCCTTCTATAATCTTGATGGCGCCCGCGAGGTCTACCGCGTTTAAGTCGGGCATCTTGGTCTTCGCGATGTCACTGACCTGGGCCGGTGTGACCTTGCCCACCTTTTCCTTGTTGGGCTTGCCGGAGGCCTTTACGATGCCGGCGGCCTTCTTCAGCATCTCGGAGGCGGGCGGGGTCTTTAAGACGAAGGTGAAGCTCCTGTCGTTGTAGACCGTTATGATGACCGGCACTATGCCTTCCTGCCCCTGGGTCTGCGCGTTGTATTCCTTGCAGAAACCCATGATGTTGACGCCGTGCTGTCCAAGCGCCGGGCCGACCGGGGGGGCGGGGTTCGCCTTGCCTGCCGGTATCTGGAGCTTTACAAACGCTACTGCTTCCTTCTTTGCCATTTCAGGTAACTCCTTTTTGTAGGGGCCGACCCATGTGTCGGCCCTTTATCTGTGCTTCACGAACACAGCTTTTAAGCCTTCTCAACCTGTAAAAAGTCAAGCTCCACCGGGGTGGCGCGCCCGAATATGGAGACCATGACCCTGAGCTTGCCCTGGTCTAAGTTCACGTCCTCCACCGAACCGGTGAAGCTTATGAACGGGCCGTCTACAATCCTGACGTTGTCGCCCCTGCTGAACGCGGCTTCCCGCTTGGCCGGCGTGGCGCCCACGTCCATCTGGGTCCTTATAAGCCCGACCTCCTCCTCGGTTATGGGGGAAGGTTTCTGTTTGTCGCCCACGAAGCCTGTCACCTTGGGCGTGTCCTTGACCAGGTGCCAGGTGGCGTCGTCCATGTCCATCTCCACAAGCACGTAGCCTGGGAAAAACTTGCGGGTGGAGGTGCGCTTCTTGCCGTTTCTAAGCTCGACCACGTCCTCGGTCGGGATCAGTATCTGGCTTATCTTTTCCTGGAGGCCAAGTGTCTTTGCGCGCTCCTCGATGCTCGCCTTTACCTTGCCCTCGAAACCCGAGTAGGTATGCACCACATACCATTCTTTTGACATCATATCTCCCGTTTCTAACCTACGAGGTAGGCTATGAACTTTGAAAGCCCAATGTCCACCACGAACAAAAACAAAGACACTATGGCGACCGATATGATGACCACGAGCGTCGCGCCCTGAACCTCCTGGCGGCTTGGGAACACTACCTTGCCCAGCTCGCTTTTGGACTCCTTCAGAAATTCTATTCCCTGGTTGAACATGTATGGTATCTCCCGGTGAAACTGGCAGGCCAGGAGGGATTCGAACCCCCAACACCCGGATTTGGAGTCCGGCGCTCTAACCGTTAGAGCTACTGGCCTACGCGACCTATGACTTTGTTTCCTTGTGCGCCGTGTGCTGCCTGCAGTGGCTGCAATACTTCTTGAGCTCAAGCTTCTCCGTCGTGTTCTTCTTGTTCTTCATCGTGGAGTAGTTGCGCCTCTTGCAGGTCTGGCAGGTAAGCAGTATTATGTCTCGCATCTTCTTGTCTCCAATCTACCTGTATTTACGCGGCCAATGAAGACCGCGCCTACTGTATAACCTCGGTCACGACGCCTGCGCCGACGGTGCGGCCGCCCTCGCGGATGGCGAAGCGAAGCTCCTTCTCGCAGGCTATCGGCATGATCAGGTCTACGACCATCGCTATGTTGTCGCCAGGCATGACCATCTCCACGCCCTCAGGAAGCGTAACCACGCCCGTCACGTCAGTCGTCCTGAAGTAAAACTGAGGACGGTAACCCTTGAAGAACGGGGTGTGACGACCACCCTCCTCCTTGGTCAGGATGTATGCCTCGGCCTTGAACTTCGTGTGAGGGGTGATGGACTTGGGATGCGCAAGCACCATCCCGCGCTCAACCTCCTCCTTCTTCGTGCCACGAAGCAACACGCCTATGTTGTCGCCCGCCTGGCCCTGGTCCAGGAGCTTACGGAACATCTCAACGCCCGTGACGATGGACTTCCTCGTCTCCCTTATGCCAACTATCTCGACCTCCTCGCCGACCTTCACGATGCCGCGCTCAACCCTGCCCGTCACGACAGTGCCGCGACCGGATATAGTGAACACGTCCTCGACAGGAAGCAGGAACGGCTTGTCTATCGCACGCTCAGGAGTCGGGATGTAGCTGTCTACCGCGTCCATCAACTCCCATATGCACTTGTACTCAGGGGCGTTGGGGTCCGTAGAGGCAGACTCGAGGGCCTTCAGGCCGCTGCCCTTGATGATGGGTATATCGTCGCCGGGGAAGTCGTACTTGGAAAGAAGCTCGCGAAGCTCAAGCTCGACCAACTCGATCAACTCCGGGTCGTCCACCATGTCAATCTTGTTCATGAAAACCACTATGAACGGGACGCCGACCTGACGGGCAAGCAGTATGTGCTCACGGGTCTGAGGCATCGGGCCGTCAGCAGCAGAGACGACCAGTATCGCACCGTCCATCTGGGCCGCGCCCGTTATCATGTTCTTGACGTAGTCGGCATGGCCAGGGCAGTCGACGTGCGCGTAATGACGCTTGTCCGTCTGGTACTCCACATGCGCAGTCGCTATCGTGATGCCCCTCTCACGCTCCTCAGGGGCCTTGTCTATCTGGTCGAACGCAGTGAACTTGGCCTGACCCTTTGTAGCCAGAACCTTCGTTATAGCCGCGGTCAGGGTGGTCTTGCCGTGGTCAACATGGCCTATCGTACCCACGTTCACATGCGGCTTGGTCCGCTCAAATTTCTCCTTAGCCATAGCTGATGCCTCCTTGATATTGTAAGAAAACAGCACCGGACTCAAGGACACAAACCCCTCCCTCAGCGCCCGGCATGTGTTTAATGCCGACGCTGAAGGGGCCTGTCCTCAAGCCCATAAAGTCTGGAGCCCACGTCCAGGTTCGAACTGGAGACCTCATCCTTACCAAGGATGCGCTCTGCCAACTGAGCTACGCGGGCGACTGGTTCAACGCCTCAAACTGTCAGACCAGAGGGCATCGAAGTCCTGCATCGACACCCCGGTGGTCTCGTGTATCGCGTCCGACAGGTCCATACCCTGGCCCAGCATCCTTACGAGCTTGCCCAAGTTGTACTTCCCGAACCTGTCTACGTAAAACTCCACTGCGGAGAGCGACTCGGCGTATGCCTGCTTCACCTTTGCAGGGTCGCTCATCGCCAGGAAGGAGCCGTCAAGGCCGGACAGCGGCACAAACTCCGCCGCGCCCAGGTCCCCCTTGGCACCCCTCACCCAGTGCTCTTCATACTGGGCTATGCCCTCGTCCAGCCAGGTCGGGACTTTGTTCCCGGCCTGCATGTGTATGACGGCGTGCGTGTATTCGTGGTAGAGTACCGCCGCCAGGATTTCTTTATCTATGTTGCCGCCCCCGATGGGTATCCTGATGTTGCCATCGAAGATACCGCCTGACCAGGAGGGCGCGGAAGTCAAGTCAGTGAACTGTTTCCTTGTATAGAGGATGACGGTCACAGGCTCTTTCGGGAAGAAGTCCAGGTCTGCTCCGACCTCGCCGTATGCCCTTGACAACGTGTCCAGGACCAGGTCGCCCAGTTCCCTTTTTTCGTCGCCCTCGTACTTTATGTTGAAGTAGTAGGTCTCCTTCTTGGTGAAGGACTCCTCCACTCCAAGCTCTTTTCTGGCCCTGGCAAGCCTTTCTTTCAAGACTTCGTCGTCCGGCATCAGGATCTGGGCGAGTTCCCATTCCTTTACCGCGTCCGTGAGCTTGCCTCTCTGGTAATATATCTCGCCTATTATCTGGTGTCCCCGACCGTCCTTCTGGTCCAAGTACACCTCGTCGTAAAGATAATAGAGCGCGTCGTCGTATTCCTTGAGCCTGAACGAGGCATAACCGAGGCCCAGGTATGTGTCAGCCTGTTTCTCCGTCTCCAGCGCCCTCGCCCGCTTGAAGTCGCTAAGACCGCCCTCGTAGTCATCCGAAGAAGTCCGGCACCAGGCCCTTGCGTTGTATGCCATGCCAGCAAGCTTCTTGAGCTCGTCGTCAAAGGCGTTGTCCGACACGGCCTTGTCGAGAAGCTTTATAGCCTGGTCATAGTCCTTGTGGTTGATGGCGTTAACTACAACGTCCCTGACGTCTTCCGCCGTCGAGGGCGCCGCCCAAATGACAAGGAATAACACCGTCAAGGCCAAGGTCTTTATCATGCCGCTGATATTACCCATCTACGCTGACCCGGCCTGTCTTTGTACCAAGTGCCTTTATACTGGAGCGGGCGACGGGGCTCGAACCCGCGACCCCCAGCTTGGAAGGCTGGCGCTCTACCAACTGAGCTACACCCGCAAGTGCTATGGTGGGGAGGGGAGGGTTCGAACCTCCGTAGGTGCAAGACCGGCAGATTTACAGTCTGCTGCCATTAACCGCTCGGCCACCTCCCCGGATATGCGAAGCGGGAGCATCAAAGCCGCCATTATATACATCAAGACGGGCGCGATGTCAACCCCAAAATAGCATTGATGTTTTTGCCGCGAAGATTTTTTTATGCCCTCCGGCCAGAAATGCGAATTATACGTACTATTTAAGCGCAAGTCAAGAAAATGTTTTGCAATGGTTTGGGCGAAGATGTCACTGTGTAAAGAACAGTTTGACAACATACAGAAGCATAGGATATGTTGTTAGTTATCTCTTACTCGGAACTTGGCGACGTGTGTTATCGGATACCATCAATATCAGGCATGTGGGTCGCCAGAATCTTATAGAAAAGGGGCAATATGAAACTTCCCGAGGAGTCGGAACTTTTAAGGATTTTCATAGGAGAGATGGATAAATACCAGGGCAAGCCTCTTTATGAGGCCATTGTCGAGGAGGCCAGACGGCAGTGCCTGGGAGGTGCTACTGTGTTCCGGGGCCTGATGGGATACGGCGCGCACAGCCGCGTGCACACCTCTAAGATACTGCGTCTTTCAGAGGATTTGCCCATAGTGATTGAGATAGTAGACTCCACCGAAAAGATCGAGGCATTCCTGCCTGACCTCGACCAGATGATGGAGGAGGGGCTCGTGACTGTGGAGCGGGCGAAGGTATTGGTATACAGGCACGGGAAGGACAAGACATAGTGGTTGTATCCTTACCTATTGACACATAAGGATTATTCTGCTATTATTTTAGCAATATAACGGCACAGTACGGCGATGGAGTTCGCCTTCAAACGCTTTGGTAGTTTTAAGCTGATGACTCCTACTCTCTGGTTTTAAAGAGGGCAGGAGTTTTTTTTATGCCCT
>Ga0334722_10002801_pt1 | contig 19260 bp, 26 predicted proteins | sample C3_bottom_MG_FD_207210 | JGI IMG/M metagenome (GOLD analysis project Ga0334722, IMG submission 207210) | Sediment microbial communities from Yellowstone Lake, YNP, Wyoming, USA - C3_bottom | ecosystem: Environmental > Aquatic > Freshwater > Lake > Sediment | place: USA: Wyoming | collected...
GAAAGAAAAATCCACCCTCAAGGACAAAAACCATCTCACACCATAACCGCAAAGGGGAACAGCAGTTTTCAAAGAACAGGACCATAAGGTCAAAGCCACCCGTGAACAACGGAGAAGCAAGAGGCAGCAGGCATACGAGAAGAAAGCCCGATCCGGGGCATCCGGATATCCATTAACTCAGACGGCTGCATAGTCCATTTCCGACTGAGGCAAAACATATATGAATATGTAACAAAAGAGGTATCAAAACAAACTGATAACAAACAAACTCCTGTGTTTAGAGGAACACTTGATGCAAATATTATATTCTGAACTTTTATCATATTTCCTTAGACGAGCGGTTAATAGCCTGGTTGTTTTGTTTATCCTCATCGGGGTGACTTCATCAATCGGGTGCGTGCCCGCCGGCTCGGCCTTTAAAAGGCATGAGGTGCCCGAACAGAAGGGGATTGTATATATATTTCGCCCGTATTCGGTGCTGGGGGTCGCCATTCGTTACGATATATACGTGGGCGATCAGTTCATTTGTTTAATGTCCGCTGGAGCTTATTGCGAAATAATCACAAAGCCCGGTAAAATGACCATATTGGGGCATGAATTTATGTTAGATGCGCATGCACCTAATAATCGTATTCATAAGGTCGAGGTGAATGTACCAGCGGGTGGCGAGGTTTTTGTGAGGAATATCCCGAATTCCAATTCCCCGCATTTATTTGAAGTCCAGGCTTTGCAGGCGTTAAGTGGGCTGGCCGAATGTCGCTTGGTTGCGACGCCTGTTGCGTTGGAGTAGTGCCACTCGATGTTTCCAGGCAGAGGCAGAGCCTGCTCTAAATTAAAACCTGCTCGTTACAGCAAGCAATGTACTCCCTTGTTCGTCCCGGTAGAAGGAAATGCCGTACTGACGCTTAAGTTTGTCTGTAAACTCCTGTTCCGCGCGGCTGTTATATTTGTAGGCGCTTCCCATCGCATTATAGATATTCCCCAGATACCATCCGGACTCAAAAAAGAGTAGGATGCCGCCTGTTACGTCGTTGTGATTTTTGAACGCCTCGATCGTTCCCCAGATGAAAGCTCCATTGAGAAGAAACGACACCCCCGCGTCAGAGGGTCTCTTGACGTATAACTGGCCCGCCCCCGGCACAATGGCCGAAAGACCCGCCGCCAGTGCGGGCGATTTTCGAGGTATTTCCGGATACTTTTTCGCTTCTTCCGCAAGGCTTACGGCCTGCTCGTGAAAAGCAGACTCGGTCGGAAGCGCGCGGAACTGTTCCGAGGCCTGCGCCCAGTCTCTCTGGTCCAGGTACAACCAGCCCTTTTTGATACGCGCGCTGTCCGCCTGGGGGTTGTCGGGATAGCGCTCGAGAAATCTATTCAGCGCGCCGATCGCCAGAGAATAATCCTTTTTCCGGGAATAGGCCTCCGCAAGCATGATCAGGGATTTTTTCCCCACTTCTTCACGGGGATGATTTTCCGAAAGTTCGAGGAACCTCTGGATCGCCTGGCTGAACTTGTCCCCCCTGAAGTACGACATCCCTATTTGATAGCGCGCGTTTTCCGCGAGCGGGTGCGCGGGATAGTGGAACAGGAAACGCTCGTATTCCGTGATTGCCCGATAGTAGTCACCCTGGGAATATAGATGATCCGCAAACGAAATGACCTTCTCAGGCGACGCTTCCTGTGCCTGGCATGGCGTTACAATTAACTGCGCAGTTGAAAATACAAGGACCACGAGAAGCCTTTTCATTTTTTGTACCACCAGTAATCATTATTCTCCACGGAATCCGGCCATCGGTAGCGGTCCCCGATTTTAATCGCGGGCGACAGACGCTGTTCGTCCGCCTCATGGATCATCCGGTCCGAGGTCATTATTATGCCGATAACGGGCCCATGCTTCCTGATCGCCTGCACACTGTACTGGGAACACGTGGGGTACATGTTACAGCGGTCGCCATCAAGAGGAGAGATGAAGTTCTGATAGACCTTGAGGAGCCAGATAAATGGTGTGGCTGCTATGCGGTATTCAGTCTGTGTTCGCTTTTCCGCACTGACAGTATTTCTGTCCGCCTGCATGAGAATTGCCGGTGCGTCATCGGACGCGGACCAGGGGCCCCACGACTCCGCATGGAGAGGGCTTCCTATGATGAGCATAAGCGTCGGAATCATGATTAAACCGCTATTTCGCATCGCGTCCTTTTGTCTTCTTTGTTTCGTCCGCCGGATTACAATGTGTGTATCCGGCTGAGCTGCTTTTCTTCTGAATTTATTAGCATGGCCTTCCATCGATGTCAATATAATTATACAAACATGGAAAGGCATATGCGGATACGCTGGTAAAGAGAACTGTTTCTTTCAAGACACTGAGATATGAATATTTTATTGTTACGTTGACTCGCATCCGGAACACTGTTAGAATTAGACCGTCAGCACCATTCATCACATGATGACCAGCGACCTTCACAGCTTTTTTTATCCCCGGACCGTCGCGCTTATCGGCGCCACGGACAAGCCTACCAAGCCAGGCAGGGCCATCCTGGAGAACCTTTCCACGTTCACGGGCAGGGTCTATCCGGTCAATCCCCGGTATCAGGAATTGTTCGGCAGGCCATGTTATTCCTCAGTGCGCGAGATCCCGGACACCATCGACCTTGCAATCATAGCCCTGCCAGCGAGGTTTGTTGAAAAAGAAATGGACGCGCTTGGAGAAAAAGGCGTCCACCGGCTGATTCTCATCAGCGCCGGATTCAGCGAAGCGGGCGAGGAAGGCGTCGCCATGCAAAGGCGCATCTCCGAAGCTGCACGACGCTACGGTATCCGGGTGATAGGGCCGAATGCCCTTGGCGTGTTTAACTCGAACAACGGCCTGGACAGTTTTTTTGTGTCGCGGGAACGTGTTTCGAGGCCGGAGGCGGGCAGGCTCTCGATCATCTCCCAGAGCGGCGCGATTGCGGTCATACTCATGGAGGCGCTGGCCAGGGACGGAATCGGCATCGCCAAGGTCATCAACTACGGCAACAGGCTGGATGTGGACGATGCGGATGCGCTCGATTATTTTGCGCAAGACCCGGAAACCGGCGCTGTCGCGGTTTACATTGAGTCCGTGGCAAACGGCCAGAAGTTCCTTCGAGCGGCCAGAGATTTCGCGTCAAAAAAACCCCTTGTCCTCTGGAAGGCGGGAAAGCACGTCACGGGCGCCGTTGCCGTGGCATCGCACACAGCCACACTCGCGGGCAATTACGGCCTGTACCGGGCGGCCATCAGGCAATCGGGAGCAGCGGAAGTATCGGGCTTCGACCATATGATCGATGCGGCCAAGGCCGTGGCACTCATGGACTATCCCTGCATCGGCGAGCGGCTCCTGATCGTGACCAACGGCGGGGGCATGGCGGTGGCCGCGGCGGACCAGGCGGGCTACGAGGGCTTCAGCATGCCTCAGGCCCCGGCCCCGCTCCATGAAAAGCTCCGGCATTCGTTTCCCTCTTTTTATGTTACAACCAATCCCATCGACATCACCGGCAGCGGGAGGAACGAGGATTACTATACAGCGCTGAAGGAAGCCCTGCCGTATTATGACGCCGCCGTGGTGATCCTGCTGATGGGCACAACCACAGTGACCGATGCCGTCACCGGGATGGTGGCCGACGCATGTCATGAAGCGAAGAAACCCGTGGTCTGCTGCATGCTCCAGGGGCTCGGTTACACCCGGGATGCCATGACCCTGCTGCTCAAACGCGGCATCCCTGTTTATCCTTCTCCCGAGCGCGCGGTGCGCGCACTCGCGACGCTTAAGAAGGCAATGTGCAAAAAGATACGCGAATAATTATCAATAAACCATGAAAGACCCTGCGGATATAATACAAATCGCGGTCAGTGAAGGCCGCAAGGCGCTCCATGAACACGAGGCAAAAGAACTTGTTCGCTCGGTCGGGATCATTGTTCCCAGATACGCGCTGGTCGGCGCCCAGGACAGGGAGGCAATTCTCGCTACGGCGGAAACTATCGGCTATCCCGTCACTCTCAAGGCCGTATCGCCCCAGATCCTCCACAAGACCGAGGCCGGAGCGGTAATGTTGAACATCGCGAACAGCACAGCGCTCGCCGCGACAATACCGGCGATGTTAAACATGATTTCCACACGCGCGCCGGATGCGAAGGTCCTTTCGTTTCTGATAGAGAAAATGATGCCCCAGGGGCTTGAACTTTTGATAGGCGGTCTGCGGGATGCGCAGTTCGGACCCTCCGTATCCTTCGGCCTCGGAGGGGTATGGGTGGAAGCGCTCAAAGACGCCGTATTCGGCATCCTGCCCATGACACGGACGGAGTTGCTCGATATGATGGATGAAACCCGGGCAGGGATGTTCCTGAAGGGCTTTCGCAACAGCCCGCCGCTCGATCAGGAGGCGGTGCTCGCGGCGATCAATGCGGTTTCGAAGCTCTTATACGACAATCCCGCCATTCGCGAACTCGACCTGAACCCCGTGCGCGTTTATGCCCGGGGCGCGGTTGCTCTCGATGCAAGGGTTGTTTTGGAGTAAGTGACGAAATTTCCCGCCCCTTACTTTTTCTTCTTTTTCAACTCCGCGTCTATCATCGCCTGAATCTCATTGGGCCCGCGGTTCTTCAGGACCTTTCCGTTCACGAAGATCGTAGGGGTCCCCTGAACAGCCGCCTGGTTCGCATCGTTCATATCTCTGTTTATAAGGTTTTGGACGGATGAATCGTTGACCTCGCGGTTGAATTTGTCGAGGTCCAGGCCGAGTTCTTTCGCGATATCCTGGATCTTCGCGTCGCTCAGGCTCGATGAATTTTCAAAGAGCTTATGGCTGAATTCAAAGAATTTTTCCTGTTTATTCGCCGCAAGCGCGGCGGCAGCGGCCTTCCGCGCAAAGTTGTGCATGGGGAGCGGGAAGTTCTTGATAACAAGCTTGAGGTCTTTGGGGTATTTATCCAGCAACTGCTGGAGGAGCGGTTCAATCCGCGCGCAGTATGGTCATTGGTAGTCGCTGAACACAGCGATGGTGACCGGCGCGTTCTCCGGGCCCTTGAAAGGAAGCCCGGCCAGGGAAAATTTCTGGACCACATCCAGTTGGATGAACTTCAGCATCTTTCCGGAGCTGCTCGACACAATGACCGTCTCGTCCGCGGAGGAATAGGTCATTTTGTCGAAGGCCCTGTCCACGGGAAAACGGTCTGTCACCTTGTCTTCCGGCACTGAATACACCATGAGCTCTCCCGGGGTCAGAACGATCACCAATTTGCCGTCGGGTGATGTCGCCATATCCAGGGGTGTTGCTTCGAGTTTAAGCTGCTTCTTCTCCGTCCACTCCATTTCGGCATGAGAAGTCCGCGTCATAGAGAACAGGCAGAGAACGGTTACGAGTAACGAAATTCCTGCGCGTATTGATGCTTTCATCATTATTCATCCTTTCGTCGGTTTAGAGTGCGCCTGAAATAAAATCCGTTGCGTGATGGGATGCAAAGCTGCAGCCTCTCCCTGGGACAAGTGGCCGATGGGGAAAATCGTACAATAGCCGGGCTTTTTTTGCAAGGAATATTATTTTTTATTTTGTAACCATTCAGGTTCAAAAACAACGCTATGGGGAGAAAGGGAGAAACAGGGGCGAAATGAGGATAATTCTATAATAACTTCGGAAGGTTAACTTCTTCGTTTCTCCAATTTCTCCATTTCTCCTTCAGGCGTCCCTGTTTCGCGCCGGATTATTGCCTGCCGTACGCCCGTTCCCCGCCTTCACCTGACCGGCTCGTATGTTAGCAATACGTTCCCGTTCCCGAAGGTCCGCGTTTTTATCAGCTTCAGGAAAATCCTGCCCCTGATCCCTTCGAACATCGTCTTCCCCCTGCCGAGAACGATCGGGTTCAGCAGGACCTGATACTCGTCTATCAAGCCTTCCTGAGCAAGCTGCGCAACGATGCTGCCGCTTCCGAGCACCGTCAGGCCCATGCCGTCCCCCTGCTTCAGCCTCCTGATCTCCACGAGCATATCGTCCTTCACCAGCCTCGTATTGTTCCAGTCGGCCATTTGCAGGGTGCGGGAGAAAACGACCTTCTCCGCCTTGTTCATGCCCGCCGCCACTATGGGGTCAGTCCTGATCGCCTCCGGGGTCGGCCAGAAGCTTTCCATGAGCTGGTAGGTCTTGCGGCCGAAGAGCAGCGTGTTTCCCGAGTTTGAGGCCGCTTTTGCCAATTCCTGGAATTCCTCATCAACCGTGTGCCAAGAGATGTCTCCGCCCTCGCCGGCGAAATAGCCGTCGAGCGTTACCAGGTTGAACACACTCAGCTTTCTCATAAAGACCACTCCTTTCTATCCTCTAATATTCATTGTGTCAGAGTCTAAAGCTGAAGCTTGTTAGGTTCCGCTCGGCGGTGACGTCGAAGAACAGGTGAAGCTGCGACTCCATGCCGTCCTCCGGTCTCCAGTAACAGACCAGCATCGGTACCCGCGGCAGGGGAAAGAGGAGCACGCTGATGTCTGAGTTGAAGACGCGGCTGGCTGATGTCCCGCTGAACATGCTTACGAGGGCCTCGAACAGCTCGCTGTGGCTATCAGCGATCCGCTTCAGCGGCTTCTCGCACCGCTGCTCGAAGAGCGGGTTCCAGGTCTTCCCACTCTGGAACTCCCGGAAAGGCACCCATTTGCCCGAAGGCTCCGCTCCCTCGCAGGAAAGGATATAGTCCAGCAGCGGCAGGGTGAACCACGCATGGGTGTGGCATTGTGACGCTACCACGCCCTGCCCATCGACCTCGAAGTCCCTGCCCAGACACCTGATCGTAACGCTCCTGCCATTGCTCGTGGCGCCGAGCAGCCCTGCCCGGGAAACAATGTCTCGTTTCGCGATCTTATCTTTCAGCTCCTTCAGTTGTTCATCCCTGATGCTCTCGATATTAACCGGTTTTCTGATCGCGCCGCCCAGTCGGGCAAGCGTTGCCTGATCCAGGCGCGGGCAGTCGGATGGCCGCTTTTCCTCTTTGAGAACCATTGCAGCGAAGGCAAGGCAGCTCGCCATGCCGCAATCGCCGCAGTTTGTTTTCGGGAGGAGCTTATAGATCTCGAGGGGGGTCTTGAATTGAGTCATGGAATATGGTACCGGGTTTCCGCGCAGAAGGCAATCGGGAATACCGGGACCTTCCGGATATCCAGCAGATTGCCGAAGTGATCATGTCCGGGCATAGAAGGGAAGAGGCGGGCTGCACCGTGCGCTCATCCTTAAGTATGATAGCTCGGTCCAGGCCAGGGCGAATGAGATAGAATTACAATTCAACGGCTTGACAAAGGGGATGGGCTTTGCTACGTTTATCAATACGTATCTTAAAACAGAAGGGAGGTGAAACCATCAATGAAGAAGATCATCGCATTGTTCATGGCAGTGGCATTTGCATTGTCCTTCGGCGTAGCATTCGCAGAAGTTCAGGAACAGACGAAGCCTGAGGTCAAGGCTGAGGTCAAGGCTGAGAAGAAGGCCGCGAAAAAGAAGGCGGCAAGAAAGAAGAAGGCAGCAGCAAAGAAGGCAGAAGCAAAGAAGGACGCTGCAGACACGGCAGGAAAAGCAAGGGTGGAGGCAGCCCCGGAAGCAAAGTAATTGCCCATACCGCTATTTCATTATCCCGAGCGGGAAAAGCACTCTTGAATACAGTGAATATTTAAAGCAGGCGGAAAACCCGCCTGCTTTTTTAATTCTCAGAGAGAGGATCTTGGGTACGTGATCCTAAAAGGTCGACATAACCGCCTCCACCGCCCTTATCGCATCAGCGGCGGAACTCGTTATACCGCCGGTATAGCCGGCGCCTTCTCCAATAGGGTAAAGATTCCTGATATTCACTGATTCATATTTTTCGTTGCGCGGTATTCTGAGGGGGGCGGACGTTCTCGTTTCCGCTCCTATCACAATGGCATGTGAGGAAACAAATGCGGGGTACTTTTTTTCCCAGGTCAGAAATGCGGCAGACAGCGCGTCGCTCACAAACGCGGGGAATATCTCATGCATGTTCGCCGCCGCAGTTCCTGTTGCGCAGGAATTCCTGTTTAAACCGCCCGAGACCTTACGGCTCAGGAAATCCAGCAGGTTCTGGGCAGGGACCGCCCATTTCCCTCCTCCCGCTAGAAAAGCCTTCTGCTCGATATCCTTTTGGAGCTCGACCCCGGCCAGGGGATCGGCCGAGCAATAATCACGAGTTTGACAGGTCACCACGATGGCGGCATTGGAGAATTCCGACGCCCTGCGGGAGTAGCTCATGCCGTTTACGACCAGCGTACCCTGTTCGGAGGAAGCGTTTATCACCTCGCCGCCCGGACACATGCAGAAGGTATATACGCCCCTTCCTATTTTTCTATCCGTGTAATTCAGAGAATACGTTGCAGCGCCGAGGCCGGAGCAGTCCCCGTATTTATCGCCATAGCGCATGCGATTGATGAGCTCCACCGGGTGCTCCACTCTAACCCCGACGGAAATCGGCTTTTGTTCAAGACGAAGGCCTTTCCTCTGAAGCAGCTCAAAGGTATCGCGCGCGGAATTTCCCACGGCCAGATAGAGGCTTGAGCAACGATATTCCTTTTCGTTGTTTATGACGACGCCGACAACCGCATCCCCGGACAGAAGCATATCCGTCATTTTTGACCGGTAGTGGAGCTCGCCACCATGCCCCAGGATGTAGTTCCGTATATTGAGTACGATTTTACACAGCACATCCGTTCCCAGATGAGGCTTGCCGACATATCCTATTTCTTCCGGCGCGCCGAACCTTATGAACGTATCCAGAACCTTGTTGATATAGGTTGTGTTCACTTTCCGGGAAAACAACTTCCCGTCGGAATAAGAACCCGCGCCGCCTTCGCCGAACTGAATGTTCGATTCAGGGTCGAGCACCTTTTCGTTCCTGAATTTTTGAACGTCCAGGGAGCGCTCTTCCAGCTTTTTCCCCCGTTCGAATATGATCGGCTTCTGCCCATAGGCAATAAGCTCAAGGGCAGCGAACATGCCGGCAGGGCCGAAGCCGATGATCAAGGGCCTGTCCGCGCTGGTCTTTGATTCCCGATCTTGTGCTTTTATTTCGGTATAGAGAGGAAGGTTTTCCCTGTTCTCGAAGCTATCGGAGGCGTGGACCACGAGCGACAGGGCGTAGTAGAACTGCTCCTGATCGCTCGCATCAAGCGTCTTATTCAGAATTTTGACGATATGTATGGCTGTCTCGCTGACGTTCAGTTTTTGCGCGGCTGCTTTTACATATTCATCGTTCCCGTCTTTTTCAACGGCTATGCGCAGATCGATCAGTAATTTCAGATGTCCTCATTTCTTTTATATATCGCAGCCTGACGTCGTTCTCACCGCAGAGACGCGGAGGCGCGGAGAACGTCAAAAGATTTTGCTAAGATTTACGACAGTAGAACCGCTATGTTCGTCATTCCAGCGAAAGCTGGAATCCAGAGATTTTAATGAAAAGTCCCTGGATTCCGGATCAAGTCCGGAATGACGGCATTTTGCTTTTCTCCGCGTCTCGGCGTCTCTGCGGTTAAAACTGGCCTCTCAGCGCCCCTGTGTCGAACACCGTAAACCCTCCGGCGGTTCACACTCGATGACCATCTTGCTCCCGGTAGCCGGATGGATAAAGCTCAGCTCAGCGGAATGAAGAAGATAACCGGGGTCGCCTGGAAGCGCGTGCGTGCCCGGCAAGGGCAGACCGCCCGGACCGTACAGAGGATCTCCCCTCAGGGGGTGACCCGCGGCTGCAAGGTGGATCCGGATCTGGTGAGGCCGGCCTGTCGCGATACGCACATCACACAAAAAGGCATCAGGGTATCGTTCGAGGACGGTAACGAGAGACAGTGAGGGCCTGCCATCGTGCCTGGCTGCATGGATCGAAGCGAGTATGGCGTGCGGGACGGGGCCTATGGGCACTGAGATCGTCAGCTCATCCCTGTCGGGCAGCCCAACGGCAAGCGCGCGGTAGCGTTTCCCGACTTCCCGCGCCGACCACTGCCGGACCAATACCGCGCTCGCATGCCTGTTTTTGGCGCACAACACCACGCCCGAGGTCCACCGCCCCAGGCGATGGAGCGGCGCGGCGTCAGGCGCATGCGCACGCACCAGGTGAAGCAGCGTTGTCTTGAGGAAATTACCGCCGGGAAGCGTGGGCAGCCCCGCCGGCTTGGCCACGGCAAGCAGGTCGTTGTCTTCGTACAGCACGGAAAATGAACCCGGCGCGTCAGGTTCGATCCATGGCGGACGCTGCCAGACAAGCTTGCAACCCCTGCGTAGTACGCTGTCGGCATGTGCAGGCCGGCCATCGATGAGCACGTGATCGGACGCAATGCGCGCCGCCCACTCCGTCCGGCAGGAGTGAGGATAGCGCCAGGTCAGATATGCGAGCAGCGTCCGGGCGTCGGCATCGGGGCCGAGTCGTTCACTATATTCATATCCTTCGTTCAAACGTTCACTCATGATGGAAGGCAACGGGATACCGCGGATGGACGAGAAGAATGTTCATTATGTCACCTTTAAAGACACACCGGGGAAGTTTTCACATACCGGATAGCCCGAAGGGAGATGAAACTTGTTAAGGACAGTGTCGAAGCAGCGTGAACCGCATCGCGGCAATCTACATCTTTAACAACGAATATACTACACCTATTATGCCCTGTAAGCGCGCTAACATTCACAGCAACCATCGTCCTCGTCGGGACCGATCTCTTCCACGTCCTTCAACGCTTTTTTCAGTTCAACCAGGTCATCCCCGGTGACACTGCCGCTCTTTTCCGCTACCCGCTTACAGAACGCTTCCGCTGCCACATCCACCGCTTCCTCTCCGCCGATGCAGCCGCAAAAGGACGGTACTGCATTGATGTCCTTGCATTTTTCAGGTAATGTACGCATAATTCACTCCTTTGGATGCCTGCCGGTTGTTACAGCCGCTCTATGCCGCCTTCTTATAAGCGACGGCTTCCCTCCGACTAACCGTCATCTCCATCATCTTTTCTTTCTTTCCACCCTTGGGAGTGATGAACATTTCGAACTCCAGGGTATTGTCGTCCTTGATCCTGGTCACGCTGCGCCAGACAGCCGGGCCTTTGACCGGGTCATCGTAGCTGCATTCCTGCGTAATGGTCTTGCCATCCCTGCTTCCCTTGCCCACGAATAATTAGATGGCCGTGCTGAATGAGTCGAGCCAAATCGACTCGTACATCTTCGTATGGTTGTTATACCCAAAGATGTTTATGCCGGTGAATGGCGCTCCCATCATATCGCCGGTATAAGTCTGTTCAAGGTAATGGCCGTCAAGAACCAGTTTTTGCTCGCATGCGCCGATAGACTCGGTCGGCGGCTTGCCTGGTTCCGCAACAACTAAGTCCAAAGTTAAAGAGTAAAGACCCACCCTCTAATGTGCTCCCCCGTGCGCTTTGCCGCCGTGATGTCCCTCCTCCTTCAGGGTCGAAATGCCGAGCACCTTGTACGCGAGGCAGACGCCCACACTGCTGGTCGCCAGGAAAATCACGGCAATGACGCCGAGGATCGCGGCGGCTGTCCCTGTTATCTGGTGTCCGAAGTACAGAATTGCAATCACGACGGCAAGAATCACCCTGATAACCCGATCGGTCACGCCCATATTTTTCTTCATAGCCACCTCCCTTTAGAATGTGCCTGCCATTTACCACAGCCACTTGACCGCGTACACGACAGCCGCGGCAATACCGATACACATAAGGCAGGCCAGTATAAATCTTATGGCTATCGGTATCTTTGTCATCTTATTTCTATTATACACCTTCTTTTATTTACGGTTGTTAAGCCCTCCGCACCCTGAATACTTTCGGATGACTAAATGTAGCTTGCAAGGCGGTACCGAGTTTCCCTCGGGAAGGCAATCGGGCCATACTTTTGACGCGTCCTGCTTACCCGATCTGAAAACACCGCATGGATATCGAGCCGTGCTGAAAACCTTCGTGAATGAACATGAGCGGTTCGTTCTTTTCCTGCAGCGCGATCGCATATATCATCGGCAGATAATGGTCGGTCTCGGCAGGCTTTTACCCAGTGCTGCAAGGCTCCGCGTGAACGTGTTGTCCAGGATGATATTCATCGGCGAACCGTGGCCGATGAAGAGCACGGGCATTTTTACTTCCATGGACCCTCATCTTTCGCGACATACGAAATCAAAGGATCTTCCGGCGCAGGCATCGCATCAGAAAGGAACTCCCATCAGAAAACGAACCTCGCGGTCTTCCGTCCTGCGGTTGAGTCCGTAAACAACGCCGATGTCCGCCCATATTCTGTTTCCCATCCAGGCGATCGTAGGTCCTGCTGCATAGGTGTCATTGGTATAGCTCCCCGTTGATTCCACACCGAATCTGAGCCATGGCGCGAGCTCGTAGCTGGATCCGGCAGCATATCCATAATCGCCCTTTCCTCCATTGGTTACCTTCTCATAGATCTGGTTGTATGCGACATTCAGTTTCCCGATATCCTTCGCCAATACAATCTTGCCTTCGTTCACGCCCCCCTCAATGGTGCTTACCTCATGCTCCACGTACAGAAGCACATCAACGGGAAGTACGTTCGCTTCGTCAACGCGGTACTTGAGCTCGATATTATAGCCCGCGTACGTCAGGCTGCCGCTGTCAGCAGCCTGTTCAAAGACCTGGTACAGGCTCACATTCAAATGGTCCGTAATTCCGTATTCAAGCTCGACCTTCTGGTTCCAGTCGCTTGCACTCCGGGTTTGAATGTCCCGTGTTGTCGCCGTATTCCAATACTCGAATTCAGCATTGCCCTTCGCCAGTGTGCCATATTCCTCGGTCCAAACATACGTTCTTTGGGCCGCCGGAGCCATGTGTGCCCACGCCAACAGTACCGCTGCCGCTGCAACGGTGATGATTATTGTCTTTTTCAACATAGTGCCGTCCTTTCTTGATGCTTCTCGTGCGTCGTTGGAGAGAAATTCAGCCCGGTTCGTGACCGCTCAAACGCCGCGCATCAATGCAAAAACATCCCCCCCTGTTAGCCAACCCGTCACCTGCGATATCGCGAGACAACTTGCCTTACGCTCCTGCTTGTTTTTCGACCCAGACAGAGAATGCGCGCATGAATTCCGATACAAATTTCCTCGTGGACTCACTCGTCAAATCTCCGGAATCGTTGAAGAGTTCTGATCCCCGGCCGATATATGCTTCCGGTTGCGGCATTGCCGGCATATCCAGGAACACCAGCGACTGCCGGAGGTGGTGGTTCGCGCCGAAACCGCCGATCGCTCCGGGCGAGACACTCACCACCGCGGCCGGTTTGCCGGCCCAGGCGCTTTTCCCGTACGGCCGCGATCCCACATCGATAGCGTTCTTCAAAGCACCCGGAACCGACCGGTTGTACTCAGGAGTGACAAACAGGACGCCGTCGAATTTTCTGATCCGCTCCCGGAACCCGGTCCATTCAGGAGGCGGGATGTCATCGAGGTCCTGATCGTACAGCGGGAGCCCCCGGATCTCGACCAGTTCGCACTCCAATGAGTCCGGCGCAAGCGATATGAGCGCCCTCGCCATTTTTCTGTTGAATGATCCCTTGCGAAGACTTCCAACAATTACCGCGATTTTTTTCCGTGCCATGGCCTCTCCTCCTGATAGTATTCGTCATATGGACGCTCTATCTTAAGTATACCAGTAGTTTGTTTGGTTAGGAGGCCTGAGCTACCCCCCTGTCCAGGCGGACGTGATACAATTAGTTAGCAGGGATTGATTATGACTACTTCAAACACCAGGATTATCGAGATCATAGAATTTACCGATCCTGTTTGCACCTGGTGCTGGGGCAGCGAACCGGTGCTACGAAAGCTGGAAACCAGATTTGGCGAACAGGTGAAGATCAGTTACATCATGGGCGGTCTGGTCCAGGACATCACTTCATTCTACGACAGCTATAATGACATCGGCGGCGACCCCGACCGCTCCAACAAGAATATTGCCAAACATTGGGTGGATGCGTCCGAACGCCATGGAATGCCGGTAAAGAGCGAGGGCTTCAAGCTGTTTTCAAAGGAGCATCCCTCCACGTATCCGCAAAACATCGCCTATAAAGCGGCACAAATGCAGGACCCGATACTCGCACATAAATTCCTTCGGCGTATCAGGGAAGCATCAGCTGCCGAGGCGAGACAAACGAACAAAACCGAAGTGCTCCTGGAATTGGCATCAGAAGCAGGGCTCGATATCGCCCGTTTCCTCGATGACTTTACCCATGGTTCGGCACGAAGAGCCTTTGAGCAGGACCTTGCTGCCACGGCAAAATACGGGGCACGCGGTTTTCCCTCTTTTTTGCTGAAATATGAGGAGAAGGAAATGGTTATACGCGGGTACAAACGGTATGACGATTTCAAGGCCCTGATCGGGCATCTGTCGAGTGGAGGAATACAGGAACGTACGGTTCCGGCCAATGAAGAGTCCATTATGTCGTTTATAACCAGGTATGGTTCAGTGGCACCCATCGAGATCCAGATGACCTTCGACCTTACCCAGGTCGAACTGAAGACTGTAATAGACTCACTGTTGAACAAGCAGCTGATCCGGAAGCGTGAAGCGGGCAACGGATATTTCATCCTGCCGAAGGTTGGCGCCGCAGTTTGCGATTCCACCGGCGTTTGCGCAGTATAGAGACGGAGCCTGGGGGGGCGCTTTTAAAGGTCAGAGGGCCAGGAACTCCTCGGGAGTCATGACAGGGAGCCGGTTCACGCGGTAGTCGCTTTTGTCTCTGGTGATCAGGTAGTCGGCTTTGACGTGGAGTGCCGAATAATACTGCACCGCATCTTCGAAGTCCTTGAAAGCCGAAGCGAGCGAAAGATCGATCACCTTTTCATCGACTGCGGCGACCTGGAATACGATTCTGAGCTTTTCGAGTACCCGCATCGCCTTGTCTCGCTTGAGATCTTTTGCCAGGATGTAGAACAGCGTCGGAAAGCTTTGCGCCGAAAGATAACCCTTCAGTTTCTTTTCTTCAATCAGAGAGAACAGTCTCGCCGCAGAACTGTAATGCGGGTCCCGTTTAAGAAAGATGTCGAGGATAACGTTGATATCGCAGAGAACAGTCTTCACCGGTACTTCTCCGCAAGATGCTTCCGATATCCCGCTCGCAGCTCCGCGGCATCCTGCTTGCCCGAAAGCACGCCCGAGATCTCGTACAGGACCGGAGATTCCCTCACCTCCTGGGCTCCCTGGTCCGCAACTGCCTTAAAATAGTCCTCCACCATTCGCGACAGGCTGACACCCTTTCTGCTCGCGGTCTTTTTTGCTTTCCGGATGACGGTGTCGTCCAGCCGCAGGGTAAGTTTCGTGGTCATGAGCGCGTCCTCCTTATGTGACGTACATATATTATGATATTGTACGTCACCTGTCAAGTCCTTAGCGGCTGTAAATAAAAAAGGCCGGAGAGAATTTCACCCCGGCCCGTTGTCGTTCAAACGCTGCGCAACGGGTACAAACTACGTCACTCTGTATCTCTAACTCAAAATAATCCTGTGAGGTTGTTTCTAGCCGATCCATCGTTCAATTGTTTTGATCTAGTCAAGCGCCCCATGTTCTTTTGCAGTCTTGATCCAGTGTTCGGCCAGTTCGGCAGGATTTGCGCCCAGACCACGGCCAAGGTGCAGCGCCAGTCCCATCAATACTACCGATGCTTTGCGGAAATCGGCGACATTGTCCAGGGTGCCAAATGATTCATGGGCTTTCAGGAGGAGGAGCTCGTGATGCCGGCGGGAAAAAGGCATGGGATCATGTAAGTCTTCCGTCAGCTCAGGGAGCATCAGCAGGTCGATCCACTCGGGACCAAGCCGGTCCTGCAATTGTTCCGGATCTTCTCTGCCCATCTCTCGCCAGAGACGCAATGTCTGCCGGTCACCCGATTCGGCCAAACCACTTTCCAGCAGAAGGGCGAAAGCGCTATCAGCTAAATTTTGCATTACTTCGAGATACTCATCCTGAGCAAGTTCGAAGCGCTTCGCTTCCTGTCCTTCAATGTAGGCGGCGACACTCAATTGAGGTAGATCTAAAACTTCCGGACACCCATCCCGACAGGGAAAAACACTCCCCTGGTGCATGTAGTGCAGTTCCGCGCCCTGCCTTTGGCGTCCAAGAGGATATAACCGGCAGGCCAAGGGGCGCCCCGAATACACGCTGCATCCAAGATCAGGCACATACTGGTTGCACGCCGGCTGCTGTCGCCAGCCGGGGGCGCCATCAAAACGCAAATGGATGCCGCCAAAATCGCAGTATTGATCACGAAACGCCCTCGGGGTCAGTCCTTTTGCTTCAGCCAGACACGCCAGTTCCCACGGGTTCAGCCTGACCGTTTTGCCGTGACAGCAGGTGCCGGAACGTGAACAGGTAAGCGGCAGATTATCAGTAAGGGTGAGTTTGGTCGTGACCGGCATTGTGGATTTTCCTACTGCATTCCATTTGTTCAAATTCTCGTATTGCGCGCAATCACTCGCCGTAAGGCGAGTCGATGTGGACCGCCAGGCTGGTCCTTAACGTCAGACTTACTTGCCTATCATACCATGTAAATGGTAAATAGAAGAAGCCAAATGTCGTGCCGGGTCAGCCCTTGTATGCCCGCTCAAGCGTCTTGATGTCGAACTTCTTCATCTTGAGAAACGCCTCGGTCACCCGGGCAAGACGCTTCCCGTCCTTGTCCTTCATCATTTTGTCCATGACTGCCGGAACGATCTGCCACGACAGACCGTACGTGTCCTTGAGCCAGCCGCACTGCTCCGCTTCCGGCACTGCCGAGAGTCTCTCCCAGTAGTAGTCGATCTCCTTCTGGGTCTTGCAGCGGACGATGAACGAGATCGATTCGTTGAATTTGAAGAGCGGCCCGGCCGAGAGCAGCATGAACTCCTGCCCCATGAGGTCGATGGTGACGCTCTCCACCGTTCCGGACGGTGTGTTCTGGAGCGTCGTTGTGCTCTTGATCTTCGATTTGGGGAACACGGACGTGTAGAACTCAGCCGCCTCCCCGGCCTCCTTGTCGAACCAGAGATGCGGGGTGATCTTATGGGTTATTGCCGGTTTCTTCGTCATGTTCGTTGGCCTCCTTCCTTGTATATATTATACCATCGGAGGGTCTAATCACAGGGAGATCAACATACAATCAAACAACGGAGCGCTGTTTCCGGAGAAGAAAGAACTCTTTCAGAAAAATAAAACGGCGACGGATTGGAGGGGCGGAAGGCGCGACGGGAGAAAGGTCGAATCAGGTATGCGAGAAATATCGTCCTGCCATGGATGGGGTTTTCGGGGAAGGATGGTGAGGAAGTGGACTGCTGAAGAGAATAAAGAAGGGCTGAAATCTGCGCGCTAAGCGCCGGATTCCTTCAGCAGACGTTGCAAAAGCGAGCCGATATCAAGGTCCTTTGCCCAGGCATTCAGATAATTCATGTCCAGCTTTCCGGATTGTACTTCATAAACCCGTAATGCATCGGTAAACTGCTTTTCGCTCCCGCCGGAAAGCTTCGCCCATCTAAGCTTCGCCAGAATGGTGTCCTCGGGACTGGAGACCATGACCCGCATTCCCAGCACTTCTTCCGGGTACTTGCGGGAAAAACGCGACCAGTCAAAAGGCTCGGGAGTGAGCAGCCAGAAATCGACTTTGTCGCCTGAATTCACATCTATAAGGTTGAACATTCCGCGATTGTCAATCGCCTCGCGAATGCTGTTTTCTTCGAGATAATAGTCAGGAGGGGGAAAGGCGGTCAGCAGCTCCTTGGCGGATTCGCGTTTCACGGCCACGACGAGATCAATATCGTGCGTCGAGCGGGGCTCCCCTTGCAGGCTCGAAGCAATCGAACCCGTGAGCATATATTCGATCTTCGCGCGGTCGAGCGCTTCAACGACCTTCTTCAGTAGTTCCGATTGTGACATTTATTCAACCGCTCCAGGTAGAGTTTTCGGAAATCCAGCTCAGATAGGTCCGGGAACCGCTTGCGCAGGCCGTGAAGAAAGAGGTCGTTGGAAAAATTCGACAACTCGAAGGCCTTCATGAGCCTGGCCTCGGGCGACATGCGCCGGAGCGTCTCAAGGTACAGCCTGTGATTGGGGCGCGGCTTGATGTCCATGCGCTGATTCTACCCGACTTTTCCGGTAAAATCAATCTGCTTAAGTCTGTCGGGAACCTTCAAATGGGTGACCCGCCATCCCCATAAACTTTTGCGGTATAATTTTAACGAAGGAGGCGGGACATGAGAAAAATAATAGTTTTATCGTTTATTACATTAGATGGAGTAATGCAAGCACCTGGTGGGCCTAAGGAAGACACATCGGGCAGATTCAAATATGGCGGTTGGGTTGCGCCGTATTTTGACGATGTTGCTGGTAGGGTCATGGAAAAACAGATGAAACCCGCAGACCTTCTTTTGGGCAGAAAAACATTTGAGATCTTTGCTGATTACTGGCCAGAGCATGAAAATGCATGGCCAGGTATCAATGATGTCACAAAATACGTCATGTCCAAGACCATGAAAAAGTCAGATTGGGGAAATTCAGTTTTCCTCAAAAGTTTGGCAGATATCGAAAAGCTCAAAAATTCGAAAGGTTCCGACATTCAAGTTCACGGAAGTGGTAAGCTTATTCAGCTGCTGCTTAAGAATGATTTAGTGGACGAACTCTGGCTCAAAATTTTCCCGTTGACTCTTGGTAAAGGAAAAAAGTTGTTTGACAATGGCGCGATTCCGGCAGCATTTACATTAATAGAGAGTTTGGTTACACCAGCCGGAGTGATTATTGCCAATTACAAGCGATCTGGAAAAGTCAAGACAGGTACTGTTGGAGCTTAAGGCAGCTCAGGAGGAAGAAAAAACGCTTTCATAACCCTAAGAGGTCCGGGCATACCACTATCCGATTTTGCTGGGATGTTCGCGCCGAACCATCTGGATCACCTGGTCCAGTTTCTGCAAAAAGCTTGACCTGTCGCGTTTGGAGAAGGGTGGCGGCCCCCCGGTGATCTCGCCGTTCCCACGCAACTCAGCAAGCAGGTTACGGGTTGCGACAGCATCTCCGATGTTTTCCTCGGTGAAGGCCTTCCCCGTCGGGCTGATTGCGTACGCACCAGCCTTGATGCACCGGCTCGCCAGAAGAATATCAGCCGTGATCACGATGTCGTGAGGAGTGACATTGGCAACGATCCAGTTGTCGGCCTCATCGAGCCCATCGCCGACAACGTGAAGTACAATTCAATCCTCTGTGGGCACGCGCATCCAGGAGTTGGCCACCAAGGTGAC
>Ga0334722_10002802_pt1 | contig 19260 bp, 16 predicted proteins | sample C3_bottom_MG_FD_207210 | JGI IMG/M metagenome (GOLD analysis project Ga0334722, IMG submission 207210) | Sediment microbial communities from Yellowstone Lake, YNP, Wyoming, USA - C3_bottom | ecosystem: Environmental > Aquatic > Freshwater > Lake > Sediment | place: USA: Wyoming | collected...
GGACTTGGTCGTCGATAAGGCGCGACATGGGACGCGCGCCAAAATCTTTATCGTAGCCATGCTCTGCGAGCCAATCCCGCGCGGCGGGCGTGAGTTCCAGCGTCACGTGTTTGCCGCGCAACGATTCTTGCAACTCGCCAATTTGTTTATCGACGATTTGTTTGATCGTCTCGGTCGATAGCGTGTCAAAGCGCACGACGGCATCCAAGCGATTGCGAAATTCGGGATTGAACAATCGCTCGATGGGTTTCTTGGCGGGGTCGCCGCTTTGCTCGGAACGAAAACCAATCGGCGTGGAGGTCAATTCGCGCGCGCCCGCATTCGTCGTCATGATCAACACGACATTTCGGAAATCGGCTTTGCGTCCTGTGTTGTCGGTGAGCGTCGCGTGATCCATCACCTGAAGTAAAATGTTGAACAGATCGGGATGCGCCTTTTCGATTTCGTCAAGCAAGACAACCGAGTAGGGCTGACGACGCACGGCATCGGTGAGCATGCCGCCCTGGTCGAATCCCACATACCCAGGCGGCGCGCCGATCAATCGACTGACTGTGTGTTTTTCCGAATACTCGCTCATGTCGTACCGCAACAACTCGACGCCGAGCGCGCGACTGAGCACACGCGCGAGTTCGGTTTTGCCAACGCCCGTCGGACCGAAAAACAAGAACGAGCCGACCGGTTTGTTGGCTTGGCGCAAGCCCGCGCGCGTTAATCGAATCGCCGACACAATCGAATCGATTGCATTTGCTTGTCCGAAAATATGCTCGCGCAAAGCCGCATCCAAATTTTCCAAGCGTTGCCGTTCGTTGCCCGACACCGTCTCGGCGGGAATTTTCGCCATCGCCGCAACCACCGCTTCAATCTCTGGGCGGTCGATGATTTTCTTGCGCTCGGCTTCAGGTCGAATGCGCTGGCGCGCGCCTGCTTCGTCGATAACGTCGATGGCTTTGTCGGGCAAGAATCGTTCGTTAATGTGCTTCGCCGATAATTCGGCAGCCGCACGAATCGCTTCGTCAGCATAAGTCACGACGTGATGAGTTTCAAAATGTTGTTTGAGACCGTTGAGAATTTGAACCGTCTCTTCGACCGACGGTTCGAGAATATCGATTTTTTGAAAGCGCCGCGCCAAGCCGCGATCGCGCTCAAGTGTTTTGAATTCCTCATGCGTGGTCGAACCGATACAACGCAATTCGCCATTTGCCAATGCGGGTTTAAGCAAACTCGACGCATCGACCGAGCCGCCGCTAACTGCGCCCGCGCCGACGAGCGTGTGAATTTCGTCGATGAACAAGATCGAGTTTGGCTTTTTCTCCAACGCTTTGAGCACGCCTTTGACGCGCTCTTCAAATTGTCCGCGATATTTTGTCCCAGCGAGAAGCAAGCCCATATCGAGTGCGAAGATGCGCGCATCTTTCAACAGATCGGGAACCTGTCCCGCTTGAATGCGCAGCGCCAATCCTTGCGCCATCGCGGTCTTGCCTACGCCAGGATCGCCGACAAAGAGCGGATTGTTTTTCAAGCGGCGGCACAAGACCTGGGTCGCACGTTCCAACTCCGCGTCGCGCCCAATCACCGGATCGAGTTTGCCAGCGGCGGCGCGCGCGACGAGTTCAGTCGTGTACGCGGCGAGCGGATCGCGCTCTGGGTGCGAATCGGCTTCGGCGTTTTCGCCCGCAACCTGCTTTTCCAAATCCTCTTTGCCAATGCCGTGTGAAATGAAATTCAATACGTCGAGCCGCGTGATGCCTTGTTGCTCCAACAAAAACCGCGCGTGCGAATCGGGTTCTTCGAGCAGGGCAGCCAGAATATCGCCGCTCGTTAATTCTTTTTGCTGGGCGTTCTGTGCGTGCCACATCGCCAGCGAAAGCACGCGCCCCACGCCCACCGTCTGCTCGGGTTCGGCTTGTTTGGTGCGCGGTAATTGTTCTAAATTTTTTTCGAGAAATGTTTCCAAATCGTGTTTGAGTTTTTTCAGGTCCGCGCCACAGGATTGCAAGATCGTGCGCGCCTGTTCTTCTCGAATCAACGCTAAAAGCAAATGCTCGAGCGTAATAAACTCGTGGCGACGCTGACGCGCGTCTTTGAGCGCATCGTTCATCGATTGGCGCAGGGATTGAGGTATAACAGGCGTGCTCATTCTGGCTCCATCGTGCACAAGAGCGGAAATTCCGCTTCGTGTGCCATTTGCAAAACTTTCGATACTTTGGTTTCTGCCACATCGCGCGGATAGACGCCGACCATGCCCATACCTTTGTAATGCACATCAAGCATAATGCGAACGGCTTCGGGTTCGGGTTTGCGAAAGACTGTCGTCAAGATCATCACGACGAAATCCATTGTGGTATAGTTGTCGTTGTGCAAGAGAACTTTGTAGAGGCGCGGCGTATCGATTTTTTGGCGTGTCTCTTGCTCGGTGGCGACATTGCCGTCTTCATCCGTCCAGCGTTGCGACATTTTTCTTCTCGATTCCTGCGACTATTTTACGCGAGGATGCGCCCAGGGTCAAGCAACGGATTGACAATCCCGACCGTGCGATTATACTTGGAAAAGATAAAATCCAGGTTTCTCGAAGAAACCTGGATTTTGGCAAAAGGAGATTTTCAGATGACGACGCAACAACCATTGCTCAAGCGCGAACAAATTCTTGCCACGCTTCAAGCCGCGCTCGAACCGCTCGATTTTGTGTGTGCGATGTGGGAGGGCGGCGCGGCGGCATTCAATCGCGTCGATGAGTGGTCGGACATTGACGCGCAATTTGATGTGGAAGACAATCATGTCGATGATACCTTTGCGGTGATCGAACACGCGCTCGCAACGCTTTCACCCATCGATTTGAAATACAGAACGCCGCAATTGCCCTGGCAGGGCATCTCGCAAATTTTTTATCGATTGCAAAATGCCAGCCCGTTCTTGTTGATCGATACGGCGGTGATCCAGCACAGCGCGCCAGACAAACTCTTGACGCCCGAAATTCACGGACAAGCCCGATTTTATTTTGACAAGGCGAATGTCGCAAATATTGCGCCGCTCAATCCCGCCGAATGGAATACACGTTTACGCGAACGCGCGGCGGCATTGCGCGTCACGTTTGACTTGTACCAGATCCTCGCGCTCAAAGAATTGAATCGCGGCAACACGCTGGAAGCGCTGGCGTTTTACAACGGCTATACTCTGCGCCCCTTGGTCGAAGTTTTGCGGATGCGTTATGCGTCCGCGCGGTACAATTTTCATACGCGCTATATCCATTATGATTTGCCAGCCGATGTCGTGCGCCGACTCGAATCGTTATTCTTCGTCGCCAACGCCGACGATATTCGCGCCAAACGCGCCATCGCCGAAACGTGGTTCAGAGAAACAATCGATCAATTGGATTTTGCATGATAAACAAAAACGCCTGCTGAAAATACCCAGCAAGCGTTTTTGTGTTGTGGTGGAGATGGCGGGAATCGACACGCAGCCCTCGGTTTTTCAACCGAGCGTTGACTATCTCTTAGAGTGGTTGTATGATTTCGCCAACCACTCTCCCGGCGTCTTGTAAGGAGGTTGCCCATGAAACTTGACGACACAGAGGCTGCCTATGCCGCGGGCATACTCGATGGTGAGGACTCAATCCAGTTTGCTCGGCAACGCAAGTTGCGTTGGCCATCGCCAATCGTATCAGTTTGTTCGACTGATCGCGAGCTGCTGGAATGGTTCCGTTCTCGTCTTGGCGGCTCGATCATTCAGAAACGCCCCCGCAAACCCAATCATTCTACAGCGTACGATTGGAAACTTGCAGATCGAAGAGCAATCGAGTTTTTGCGAATTGTTCGACCGTTCTTGGTTATCCACCGTAAGATCGCTCGTTGCGAGTTGTTATTGACAGAGTATTTACCATGCACACCACGCAACGGAAGATATACGACCGAGATAGCGAACAAAAAACGAGAACTGATTGAGCGCTTTTCCTCCTTACCCTAGTGCTCCATTTCAGGAGTCTATAAGTCGATGCGGGGCGTTCCCCTTTCGAGGTTAACCCCTCAGGATTAGCATCAGCCGTTTTGCGCTGGAAGCCTTCCCTGATAAAGCCGGATTTGCTTTGAGTGTCGCCACTCAAAGGGGCTCATCTTTTTTAGAGAACCCGCGTCCGAAAAGTTCGCCCCAGAGTTACTACAAGCTTAGTCGATCTTTGAGTCTTGCGCCTTCGGACTCGAACGACAGAGTTGAAAGCGCGCAGCCGTGTCGGCTTGCGCCGCTTTGACAGTCGCTACCGGCGTTGCGACTGCCGCACCCCAACTTGGTGTCGCCCAGCGCACAACCTTCGGGGGAGATCGTGTGTGGACGTCGCAGATCTAGTCCGCGAACCTTTCAGCTGATCTTATCGAAGCTTACGCTGCGACGGGAAGAGCCTGGAGGTTTGTGCGAGTGTTCGCATCTAACTTGTGCCCGTTTTAGAGCGGTCGTGCGCCGCTGCCTGCAACTCTGAAACAGCCCTCCTCGTCGAAGCCATGCATCCCCAGTGACATTTCAGATTTTCGATTTATGATTTTAGATTTATCGAAAACCTGGTGCTATTATAGCACCATCGTAGAGCGCGAGCAAATCCAAAATAAATGACCCTCCGATCATTCTGAAAATGGAGGGTCATCGATGCGATAGGTTGATCTGTTTTACTTTTTGAGTTCGACGACCAGATTGTGTGCTTCCGTCTTGCCGATGTTTTCCGTGGCGTGCGGACCTGCGCCGATAAACATCGCCTGTCCGGCGGTGAGCGGAATTTCCTGGCTCTTGCCATCGGGGAGCGAAAGCTTGAGTGTGCCGTCGACTAAAACGTAGACGACGTGATCGGGATGTCCGTGCATCACCGCTTTTTCCCCTGGCTTGAATCGAACATCGAACACGCGGACTCGATCATTCTCCATAATCAACTTGTATACGTTCGATGCCCCATGGAGCGCATCTGGATATTCGCCCTGTGCTTGTGTCATACTCGTTCGTCTCCTTTCGAGAATTTGATTTCAACTGCCCGCGCAATCACTCGCAAATTAATTGGGCGGGTGTCTATTTAACTTCGCGCATAAAGTGATATGCTACAGGATTGCCGCGCCATGCCATCGGGATCATTTCCGTTTCGGCAGTGAAGGTAGAACCGTCTTTGCGCAACGCGCGAAATCGAAAGGTCGTCGGGCGCGTGAGCGTGGCGATGTGGCGTTGATAATTGGTGGCGACTTTTTCCTGATCTTGCTCGACCACAAAATCGCCCAGGAAATTTGGTGCCGCCGACCATTCCTGCTTGGTCAAGCCGAACATTTTGGCGAGCTTGTCGTTGCATATTTTGTGGCGGTCGTCGAGATAGAGATAGACGCCATCGGGACTCTGCTCAAACACGGGACCGAATTGCTCCAACATTTCGCGGAGAATCTTTTCGTGTTTGGCATCTTGCTGATTGTGTGCTGACATAGTAACCTCCTGTGTCAGATGAGTGAGATTGGAATTCGTTTCTGTGCTCACTCTAACAGAGACAAGTGTTACTGACATCGTGGAAAGCACGGAGATTCTGAAAAAGTAGTACGGAGAAAACGCAGGGCAGGGGGGCTGAAATAAATGTGCGACGCACCTCCAAGGTGCGTCGCACATTTATTATCGCTTTGCTTTCAGTGCTTTTTCGACTGACCACGCCGCAATCTGCGCGCGTGATGTAAATCCTAGCTTGGACAGAATGTTGCCGACGTGCGTCTCGACCGTTCGCTCGCCGACGATGAGCACGTCCGCGATTTCGCGATTGGACTTGCCCTGGGCGACGAGCGTGGCGACTTCGCGCTCGCGTTCCGTCAGTCCACCGAATTCGCGCTTGGCAAGACGGCGCGGCGAAGTGGGCTTGATGCTGGGCAGAGAATCGAGCGCGACGCGCTTGAAACTTTGTCGCCACATAACGGGCGCGCTCTCGGATATCTCTTCGATCAGCACGCGCGCCGCATCGATTTCGATTTCCGCTTCGTCGTGGCGCGCGTGCTGGGAGTAGAACCGACCCAGGATGGCGTGGATCCGCCATTGCGTCGATTTGGCACCTTGATCGAACGACAACCGTTGCGCCGCGCGCAGCGCCGCTTCCGCATCGGACAATCGATTGAGTTGGGTCAACGCTTCGCCGCGCAATTGCGATAATCGAAGAATTGTTTGCCCCGACGATGTGTTGGGCGCGGATGCGGTAAGTTGATCGAGCAGAACGAGCGCTTGGTCTGGGTCGCCGCGCGCAAGAAATAATTCCGCGCGTGCGCACCACGCCAAACGCTGTCCCAGGGTCTGGGGCGGCGCGTTCGTTTCGAGTGCGTTACCTAAGACAACTTCCGCGCGCGCGGATTCATTTTGCAGAATACACGTCGAAGCGAGAAAGCCGCTAGCAACGCGCAACCAATGGAGCGAGCCGATTTCATTCGCCAGCGTGAGCGCCTGTTCCAAATGCTGCCGCGCTTGAGCGAGCAGGAGCATGTCGAGATAGATCGCGCCTAGCGCGCAGTGCGACGCGCTCATCCATTGTCGATGTCCTATTTCTTCGGCGATCTCTAAACCGTTTTGCGCGGCATCCAATGCGCGCGCATATTCTCCCATCGGCCCGAGAGAAAATCCAGCAATCCAAAGCGCATACGACTCGCCCGCACGCCAGCCAATCTCGCGCGCGATCTTCAACGACCGCTCACAAGTACGAACAGATTCGATAAGATTCATCGCCGCTGAGACCATGGTTTCTGATTGATAGGTTGCACCACTACACAACGCCAGCCCCGCGATGCTGGATGCTAATCCCAATCGCTCATCCAATTCCTTGAAAAGCGTGATGGCTTGCCCGTAGTTTGTTTTGCCCTCGATCAGATCGCCACTCAGATTGTCCGCCATTCCTAAGAGATCAAATGTCTCTGCCAGACCGCGCGGGTCGTTGAGCGACTTGAAGATTCCAAGTGCCTGTCGATGATACTGTTGCGCCTGGGTTGGTTGCTCTTTGTTGAGATGCCAATTGCCCACGCGATTCAAACTGCGCGCGCGCAATTCTGGATGGTCGAGCAGTCCAGCCAGATCGAGCGCGTGTTGAAAATACTCGCCAGTCTTTTCATAGTCGCGTCCCGCCCACAAAAAACCCAGGTCGATCAAACCTTCCCATTCGGCGCGACCATCTCGCGCAGCGTGCGCTGCTGACAGCGCGTGATCGTAATCGCTCAACGCCGATTCGAAATCACCTAGGGTCTCGTATGCTTTGCCGCGTGAACGAAACACCTCGGCAGAGTGTTGCCAGCCGAGTTGTTGCGCCGCGTTCAGCGCGCGCGTCAAATGCGTAATGACGGCGCGCGGCGTGTACAAAACCTGGGCTTGCGCGCCAGCGCGTCGCGTATAATCGAACGCCTTGTCCCACGCGCTTGCTTCGTAGAAATGATAAGCCAGGTCTGAAAGGTGCGCGCCGAGCGCATCGCTATAAATTCGTTCCATTGTTTCGGCGATTCTGCGATGCAGAGCGAGTCGCTCGCGCGTCAGAAATTCAGAATAGATAGCTTGGCGCGTGAGCGCGTGGCGAAATGAAAATCGGTCGGCGGATTCTTCCACGACCAACTGCGCCTTGACGAGTTCCTTGATGTTTTGCAACAATTCGGGTTCTGCGCGTTGGGTCAACGCTTGAAGTAAGGGAAAGTCAAAGCGTCGCCCCGCAACCGCCGCGAGCGAGAGGATTTCCCTGGCTGAATCGCTCAGTTGCTCGGTGCGCCGCCGCACCGCTTCATGCAAGGTACGGGGAATGTTCAGTTCGTCAATTGTTTTTATTCCCGATGTGCCGCCGTCATGAAAAGTTTCGCCTGACTCTACGAGCGATTTCAAAATCTCTTCGATGAAAAATGGATTGCCCTCGGTCAGCACGTAGAGCGCATTGAGGAATTCTGCGCGAACGGAATGTCGCAATTGAAAAACCGCGCGGAGCATCGCATCGACTTGTTCGATGTTGAGCGGCGTGAGGGAGAAATCCACCGCGAGTCGCTCGCGATTGAGCGATCCGAGAAATCGATCCAACCCAGAATGTGTTTGATCGCTGCGATAGGTAAGCAAGAGCAGAATCGGCTGTGCGATAATGCGCCGAGCCAGATGGAGAATGAATTCCAAACTCGTATCATCGCTCCAATGCAAGTCTTCGACGATCATAAGAAGCGGCGACCCAGGTTGGGTTTCTTCTTGTGTGACGAGGCGCAGGAAGAATCGGGTCAGCGTTTGGAATAAGCGTTGTTTCGCTTGCTCGGGGTCAAGCGCTGGTGCGGGGACAACATCCTGGGTCGATTGGGAGAGTTCGGGCAAAAGTTTGGCGAGGTCGGCGGCGTCATTACCCAAAACGCGCGCGATTTCATCAGGGGAACGTCCCGCCCAAAACGCGCGCAACAAATCGAGCCAGGGCGCGTAGGGCAGGGCGTGATCGTGCTCAAAGCAATTGCCTTGCAGAATCGAAAAGCGAAGCTGGATCGCGCGCGCCTTGGTCTCCGCGACGAGGCGCGTTTTGCCAACTCCCGCTTCGCCCGCAATGAGAATCGTTTGTCCTTTGCCGCGAGAAACGGAATCGAGCGCGCGATCCAAGGATTCCAAGTCAGCTGAGCGTCCTATCAGTTGCGGACAGAGGACCGAATTTATTATTGGCATAGTTGCCTGGGTAAGTTGCAAGTGCGACGCAGAACCAACCTGCGTCGCACTTGTCATCAACTATCGAGCGCGTTCTTTCGCAACGCGCTGAATCTCGCGGTCGCTTTCGCGCTTGGCAATGGCGTCGCGCTTGTCATACTGCTTCTTGCCGCGCCCCAATCCTAGTTCCACTTTTGCGCGATTTTTTTTCAAGTAGAGGCGCAATGGAATAAGCGTGAGACCTTTTTCCTTCACGCGACCCAAGAGCCGCAGAATTTCCTTGCGGTGCATCAACAATTTGCGGTCGCGATACGGATCGACATTTTGGCGGCTGGCGGGCTCGTACGGCGCGACGTGGACGTTCATCAGCCATAGTTCACCATTACGCACTTGGGCATACGAATCGCGCAAGTTCACGCTCCCCGCGCGAATGGATTTGATTTCGGTGCCGGTCAGCGCGACCCCGGCTTCGTGCGTCTCCTCGATGCTGTAATCGTGATGCGCTTTGCGATTCGTCGCCAGAACCTTGAGACCATCGTCCTTCTTATTTGCCATTTTGGAGAAATTGAATTGCCCGGTCGAGTTGGAGATCGCGTTTGTTCGCAACGTCATCGTCGGTCACTTTGACTTCGATGTCGGGTGAAACCCCCACCTCGTTGATCTCGTTTCCTTTGGGGCTGAAAAAATGCGCAATGGTCACGCGCAATTCGGATTTATCGCTGAGCGCATGCACGTTCTGCACCGAGCCCTTGCCATACGTTTTGGTTCCGATGATCGTCGCGCGTTTGTAATCTTTCATCGCACCCGAAACGATTTCGGATGCGCTCGCGGAACCGCCATCGACCAATAGAACCATTGGAATATCTGTCGCCAATCCGCCGCCGCGTGTTCGAAATTCTTGCGCGTGTCCGTCTTTGTCTTTTTCGATCAAGACGACTTGGTTCGCTTTGAGGAATTGATTCGCCACATCGATAGAGACGCTCAGGTAGCCGCCGGGGTCGCTGCGCAAATCGAAAACAAGACCGGTCGGTTTTTGCGCCATCAACTGACGCAACGCCGCTTGAATTTCGTCGGGCGCGGTTGCGCCGAAATCGTTTAGACGCAGATACGCAATCGTCGTGCCTTCGAGCATGCGCGATTCGACAAAAGGCGTGCGAATGGTGTCGCGTATAATTTCGACGGTGAAGACCGGTTGCTTGGCGCGTTGGACGGTCAACTTGACCTTTGAACCTTTCGGTCCGCGGATCAATGAAACGGCTTGGTTGATGTCCATGTTCTGGATCACCGTATCGTTCACTTGGAGAACAATGTCGTTAGGCAACAGCCCCGCCGTTTCGGCGGGCGATCCTTTAATCGGAGCGACGATGGTTAGCCGCCCTTCGCGCATTTCAACCGTTGCGCCAATCCCTTCAAAAGAACCCTGAAGCTGGGTCGATGTAACTGCCGCCGTCTTGGCATCGACGAAAGCCGTGTGCGGATCGCCCAACTCATTCACCATCCCCGCAATCGAACCATTGACCAAATCGTCCGAATTGATCGGCGCCTTGTAAAAATCTTGCTGGACATAGTGCCAGGCTTCCCAGTAAACGGAAAAGGCGGGCTTCCAGTCTGCCGGTGCGCCACCATCGGGCAGTGGAGCGGGGGGATACAGTAAAAGACTCGTGACGTATCCGCCTGCAAATCCACCGGTGACAAGGACAATTGCAATAATGGTCATCACAGCAACGCGCAAAAATGTTTTTAACATATAATCCTCGCTGGAACTCCTACGGGTTTTCGCTACGAACCCTTATTCAGATATTCGATGGCGCGATCAAGTTGGGGATCGATGCCTTTTTTGATCGAATCATCGGTTAGTGGAATTGCAATGTCCGGCGGCAGACCCGCGCCTTCGATCTGAGTGTGTTTAGGCGTGAACCAGGTTGCGGTGGTGATATGCAATGCCGCGCCGTCGCTTAAAGGGCGCACGGTTTGCACCGAACCCTTGCCGTAAGTTGGCTCGCCAATCAATGGCGCGCGCTTGTAGTCTTTGAGCGCGCCCGCCAGAATTTCCGCGGCGCTCGCTGTGCCGCTATTGACCAGTACCGCTGTCGGCAAATCTGTGATGCCGCGACGACTGCCCGCGTTGTACGGTTTCTCCGTTCCATCACGATATTTTTCGTACAGAACAACGTCGCTGTTCTTTAGAAACTGTCCGGCGATGTCCAGCACCGGATCGGGGAACAAACCGCCGGGATTGTTCCGCAAATCCAGGACGAGTCCGGTCATCTTTTGCGCTTTGAGACTATCCAATGCTTTCGCAAATTCGTTTGCTGTCTCTGCGCTCTCCAGTGAAATCTTGATGTAACCGAACGTTGTGCCCGGCAACATTTTTGATGTGACGGTGGGCAACGCATATTTTTCGCGTGTTAGTTGGAAATCAAGCGCTTTGGCTTCGCCGATGCGGCGAAGGGTCAATGTCACCGTTGTGCCAATGGTGCCGCGCAACAAGTTCGTCGCGTCATCGACGGAGGTGTCGAAATCCAATATCTTGTCGCCGATCTTGAGAAGATAATCGCCAGCACGAATCCCGGCTTTGTCGGCGGGAGAATTTGGAACTGGCGACACCACCACCAACACATGGGCGCGGACATCGAGATTCAATCCGACATCGCCGGTCTCGCCTTTCAATGCCGATTGTTCATTCTGCGCTGGGGCTGGCTCGATCAGAACTGAATGCGGATCGTTTAGTCCGCGCAACATTCCGCGAATCGCGCCGTGCGTTAAATCCTGGCGAGTGGGAACGTTGCCATAGTACTCGTCATCAATGATTTTCCACGCTTCCCAAAACAATCCAAAGTTTTTTGGCACATCTACACTGACCGTTTGAGTACGAACCGAATACAGGTTTACCACAAACCCTGCCGCAAAGGCTCCGAAGATGACGAGCGCGGACAGCAGGAGCACGATCAATATTTGCAAAACAGTACGCATACTTGTCCTTTCCAATCCTTCAACTGGGTTGCATTTTAGCACAAGAGCAGAGGATTGGTCAACAGGGCGCGCGCCAAGTCCAGTTGTCATTGCGAGGAGCCGTTTTTGCGGCGAAGCAATCTCTCATAGCACTTTGAAAGATTGCTTCGCCGCACCCGCTTCGCGCTCCTCGCAATGACGATGTGGCTTTACGATTTTTCGTCTTCGCCGCGATAACCGAATGCCGTGCGATGCGCCTCGCGCATTTTCTTGTTCGACACCTTGGCATAGATACGCGTTGTCTCCGGAGAGGAATGTCCCAACATATCCTGAACCATCGCGAGATCGCCTGTGGCTTCAAGGACGCGCGTTGCGAAAGCATGGCGCAACGAGTGAGGCGTCATCGTAATTTCAATTTGCGCGTCGTGCGCAAGTTGATTGAACACCAATCGGACAGAGTCTGTCGTCAACGACAGAGTTTTGTTGCTTGCTCGGCGATCATGCCGCGCAAAGATTGGCAATTGGTACAACGCGCGACCACGTTCGCCATCATTGCGTGCGGTTAGATATTCTTGAATCGCTTGCCATGCTGTGTCGTCAAAGTAAACCATCCGTTGCTTGTCGCCTTTGCCGGTCACGCGAGCCGCATGATTACGATGATCGAGATCATCGCGTTTCATTTTAACCAGTTCGCCCACGCGCATACCGGATGATCGCAACGCTTCGAGCATCGCAATGTTGCGCAAGCGTGCTAAATCGAGACGAGGTTTCTTGGGCAGGGGCTTGACGTTGCGCGCAGCCACCACGAGAGCCATGATCGCTTCTTCGGGCGGAATCTCCGGCAATGACCGACTACCATGACGAACATTATGAAACGCCTCTGTCATTTGCTCGACGTCTGCAATCGTCAGATCAATTAACCCATGTTGTAGCAAATGCTTGTAGAATCGTTTGATACCGGCGAAATAGGTGTGCAATGATACCTTGGCAAGTTTTCCGCGCCCTTGTGGATTTTCAGTTGCAAGCCATCGAGCGCAGCCGATTGCATAATCGATCTGGAGAGAATCAACGGGCAAGGTTGGTGAATGGTTGGCAGACAGCAGAAATTCTTTAAATCGTCGCATACCTTGCTCATAGGTCGCGGCTGTCTGTGATGATAGATGTTGCGCAACGTCTTGGACGTAATCTCGCATGGCTTCTTCAATGCTAATCATTTGATTTTTTCTCTCCGAAGGCGGTATGGTGGACCTCGCGCAATCGCCTGGAGGAGACCTTTGCATAGATACGCGTTGTCACGGGAGATTCGTGTCCAAGCATATCTTGAAGCGCCGCTAGATCCTGGGTTCGATCAAGAACCTGGGTAGCGAACCAATGCCGAAACCAGTGTGGTGTTGGTTTAGGATCAACCTTGGCGCGGTCGCCCAGTTTAGAGACGATTTGCTCAACACCTTGCCGCGATAGTGCTAGGACTTTATCGCCCGCACGTCTATCATGTCGGGCAAACACAGGTAGGTGCGACAAGGCACGCGAATGTTTTCCGTCTTGCCGTAGTTGCAAGTATTCCAATATTGCTTTCCAAGCGCTATCATCAAAATAGACGACGCGTTGCTTGCGACCCTTGCCGGTCACAATCGCCGCTTTATTCCGGTAGTCCAAATCACCACGTTGGAGCGAGAGAGTTTCGCCTAGTCGCATGCCGGATGATCTTAAAGCAAGCAATATGGCGATGTTGCGCAGACGTTGCAATTGAGTACGCTCTTTATCGCCAGGAGATTGCTTCCGTTTTGATTCCCTAGTTTCTTCGCGCGCGACATTGATCAACGCATCAATCATTTCATCTGTCGGGACACGCGGTAAACTAGAGGCACGCGGACGCATTTGCTTGAATGTCGAGAAGAGTCTCTCGTGATCTGACATATCTGCAATAACCCAACGCTTGACAAATAAGAATCGATAAAACTGTGATACAGCCGCGAGATAATTCTTGATGGTCGCCGGAGCCATGCCTTGTAAAGTTTTTGCAAAGTCAATCGCATCATCAACCATCAGCTGGGTGATTGGACTCTCGTCGGTCAAGTCCTTGCTCTTGCTAAGAAAAGATGAAAGTCGCCGTAACGCAACGCCGTAGGTTTGGACAGTGAAAGGGCGTTTGCCCACAGAGAGTTGATCTAGAAATTCTCTTGTTGCTTGGGAGAGGGTTATAGAATCATTTTGAGTCATTGAACACCTTCTTGAACGCGGAAAACATCCGCGCATCGCGTTTGGTCGTGTACTTTGGGGGTAGGGCGCGTGGATGAGGATTGATCTGATGATTGAGTGCGGGTGGATGTTCCAATATCATTGCGCTTTCGACCAAATCGATATCAAAGCCGCGAGCATTCGGGTAGTGTCGCCGGATCATTGGAACACACTCATCGATGGTGTAGAGGTCGATAGACCACAAGTAGGATAGGGGAGCGTTATCCTCAACTAATTTTCCGACCAGACTCTCATAGCGATCTGTCAGTCCCAGATGCGCTTCCAACCGATCGATGATATTCTCTTGGGTCTTGCCAACGTAAAAAATGAAATCTTCATCACGAAAAACGTAGATGCGAAATTTCTCCCAGCCAGTTTCAGGCAAGGTGTTGTCGATCACATCTTTCACGGTAATTGATCGCATAATATGCTCCAGAGCAGGGGCAGAAATCGGAAGATACTTTTTGTCAACTAGTTACATTGAATAACGGTAGTTATTGAAAGTATAATCAAAGTGAATTCCCTTGTCAAATTCGCTTGACGTAAAGCAATTCTGCCGATACACTCGAAAGTGGCAAAAGTGATGAATCAACGAAATGTTCATGAATTCTTTGTCTATGCTGCGCTCGCCATTGCGTTGACCGCTGGCTTTGGTTACGCCGTGATTATTGTTATCGTCCTCGCGTTTCGTTTGCCGATGGGCGCATGGTGGCTGGCGATGGCGCAAGCGCATGGACACGCGCAGTTGTTTGGCTGGGCTGGATTGTTCGTCATCGGCGTCGGCTTGTTTTTCCTGCCGCGTCTGCGTGGCACAACCCTCGCGCGAATCGAACTTGCGCCATGGTCGCTGGGCTGTTGGGTCGTCGGCATCACGCTACGTGCGTTGTGCCAGCCGCTGACGGCGATTGCTCAGGCATCTATGCCTCAAGCATCGCTCTACGACGCTCTGGGACGATTTGGTACGATGGTCTCTGGCATCGTTGAAGTCATCGGCGTTGCACTTTTCATTACGATGATCGTCTCATCATTTCGTCGTGCGCGACCGCTGAGCGCGGATGCGCCGATCAAACCTGTGCGCCCGTACCTCGTGTTGGCAATGACAAGTCTCGTCGTCGCAACGTTGCTCAATGCAACACTAGGCGTTTCCTCTGCTCTTTCCGATTCAAGCATTTTTCCGTCTGCGGTCGACGATGCCCTCACGCACCTAATGATTTATGGTTTCATTCTGCCGCTTGCGATAGCGCTTTCCGTCCGCAATCTGCCTTTGTTCATGCGACTTGCGACTCCCCCCAAGCAGAGTCTGTTTCCATTGTTTGTGATTTATGTCGTCGGAGTAACTTGTCGCACAATTGGATTTTTAGAACATGGGTTCTGGTTGCCAAATCTCGGCGCGATACTTGAAAGTGGTGTGCTCCTTGTTTTCATTTGGCAACTCGATGTCGTGTTGCGACGAAAGACGCCGTGGACTGCGACTCGCACGACTCCGCCAGACAATTACATCGAAATGCGCCACCCGACCCGGAAGAATTATCCCGATCACGGCGAGTTCGGTCGATTTGAGTTACTGATTATTTCCGCATTCGCTTGGCTTGCGTTTGCCAACATCATCGCGATTATCGATGGCGCATCACCGCTCTTGGGTAACCCCGCTCCATTCAATCCCGACATCGAACGTCACGCGATCACGGTGGGGTTTATCACTCTGTTGATTTTTGGAATGGCGGTGCGGATGCTTCCTGGGTTCAGCAGTAAATCGCGCGTGGCGAGCGCGCGTTTGGTGATGGCGACATTTTGGCTCGGCAACCTCGCCGCCTTATTTCGAGTGCTACCACTGTTCGCGCCCGACCTTGCGGGAATGAATGTCGCGCTCGGAATCTCCGGCGCGATTGGCTGGCTCGCGGTAATGTGCCTTGCGATCAACCTTTATCGCACATTCAAATTGATACAGTAATCTTCCACAAAGGAGAAACGAAAAATGCTCATCATCGAAATTTTTGCAATCATCATCCTGGTTTTGAGCGTCCTCGCGCTCGGCGCGATGTGGATTCTACCGCCGATGTTGGAAAAGCGAATGAATCGCGTTGAACTCGCGCCGCCCTACCCTGTTTCGGTGGAGGCGCAGGCGCTGCATCAGCGTTTGTTCGTTGCCGACCTGCACGCCGATTCGCTGTTGTGGAATCGCAATTTACTTAAACGCGAATTGTATGGACATATCGATTTGCCGCGTCTTCAGCAAGCGAATTCCGCGCTCCAAGTGTTTGCGTCGGTCACCAAGGTGCCGATGGGACTAAACTTTGAACGCAACGTGCCCACACGCGATCTGATCACGATTCTCGCGCTGGCGCAAGCGTGGCATCCGCGCACCTGGCGGAGTTTGCTTCAACGCGCGCTCTACGCCTCGGAGAAACTACATCGCTTTGCGGCGCAGTCGAACGGACAAATCATGCTGATCGAACACGCGAGCGATCTTGATGAACTCATCGCGCGACGCCAGCGCGATCCCAAAGTTGTTGGCGCGCTGCTTTCGCTCGAAGGCGTACACGCGTTAGAAGGTCGGCTCGAAAATCTGGACGTGTTGTATGACGCTGGCTTTCGGATGATCGGTCTGCACCACTTTTTCGATAATCAAGCGGGCGGCTCGGCGCACGGCGTTGAATGTGGCGGCTTGACCCAGTTCGGGCGCGAGTTGGTTCAGCGCATTGAACAAAAGAAGATGGCGCTCGATCTCGCGCACTCGTCGCCACAGGTCGTTGCAGATGCGCTTGCATTGGCGCGAGCCCCGGTGTTTGTTTCGCACGTTGGCTTGCGCGGCATCGCCGACAATCAACGTAATCTATCCGACGAGCAAGCGCGCGGGGTTGCCGCGACCGGCGGTGTGATGGGCATTGCGTTGTTTGAACATGCCGTCGGCGGCAAGACGATTGACGACACGGTGCGCGCAATGCGGTACGGCGCGGATTTAGTCGGCGCAGATCACATCGCGCTCGGTTCCGATTTCGATGGCGCGATTGCGACCTCGATTGATGTCACCGGCATTGCGCGCCTGACCGAGAGTTTGATGCGGCACGGTTTTGCCGAAAACGAAATCGAAAAAATTATGGGCGGCAATGTGTTGCGCGTGCTCAAACAAATTCTGCCGTGAAAGTGTAGGGACGTTTGATTAAACGTCCCTACACGGCAATTTCCACTTCGGCTTCGATCTCGACCGGAATATCGACAGGCAATCCCGCCATGCCGACCGCCGACCGCGCGTGCGCGCCCGCATCGGGTCCCCACAATTCGAGAATCAAATCCGAAAAGCCATTGATGACCTGGGGCATTTGATTGAACCCAGGCGCGGCATTGACCATTCCAAACACGCGCAACCACCCGGTCACGCGATCCAAGTCACCCAATTCGCGATTGAGCGAGGCGAGGATGTTCAGCGCCACAAGTCGTGCGGCGTGATACCCCTGCTCCACCGTTAGCTCTGCGCCCACTTTACCGCGCGGTTCGGCGAGCGAGCCATCAACATTGATTGGACCCATTCCCGAAATGTAAGCGCGATTGCCGCGCATGCGTACCATCGCAAACGGCAAGCGCATCCCAGGTGGCGTCTTCATCGGTTGCGGCAATTCCAATCCCATCGCTTGCAACTTGGCTTCGATTTTCGACATTGTTTCACCCTCTAGTACGAGTGTCATTTCGACGCGCGGAGCGATGAGAAATCTCGTCTCGTGAAAAAGATTTCTCGCTTCGCTCGAAATGACAAGTTATTCGACATCCTCTCTAACGACACCATCAAATTGCAAAATAAAATCTGCGCCATATGCCATCGACGGTGTTTGAAATCCAACGGGCGCATCGCCCGCGAGGACGCGTTGCGCAATCGCGACGGCAGTCAGTGCCGTGAGCGAGTAACCTTCTGGTGTACGCATTCGCGATGTGACATGCTTGCCTGAATCATCCTCGGCTTGTCCCCATAGTAAGCTCAAACCCTTGGCGCGTTCTTCCTGGGTCGGACCTGCGGGCTGAGATTGAATCGCTCGCTTGAGCATTGATTGCGCCAACGGCGTGCCGAGCAAGCCACCAATGTATCGGCTCAACACCATCAATCGAACGAGCGATGAGGGAAACACTGCATAGACTTGTATGTTCGGAATTTCTGTGCTGTAAAATGCGGTCGATACATCACCCCAGGGAATCGTCACGGTCTTGACTTCGCCGCGTCCAAAATCGATCATGCGATTTTTCCACGCGCCCGGCACGCGAATTATTTTTCCGTTCGCGCGAATCGCGCCGCCGAGATGGATGCCTTCGATCATCGTCGTTGCCGTGCCGCGCGATGTTCCACCCAGTCCACGAAACGCGAGCGTGAGTCGAGTCGCTGAGGGTAGTCGTCGCTTGAGATGCGCGGCGAGACAATCGGACGGAACGACATCGAAACCGGTCCCAGGTAAAAGCATTACACCCGCCGCTTTCGCATCGGCATCGCGCCGCGCGAGGGATTCAAACACAGCAATCTCGCCGGTGATGTCGAGGTAATGCGTCTTGGTTCGCAGACACGCTTGCGCCATTGGCTTGGACGTGTGCGAGAAGGGTCCCGCGCAATGAAGCACCACCGGAACATCTTTCAGTCCCGCATCGATGGTGGCTGGGTCGTCGAGCGAAAATATTCGATATTCTAAACCGAGTTCATTCGCTTGCGCCGATATTTTTTTGCGATTGCGCCCGGCGAGAATCGGTCGCAGACCTTGCTTGACCGCGAGTCGCGCAATGAGATCGCCGGTATAACCACTCGAACCGTAGAGGAGAAACGTTGGATGGGTCATGCGAACCTCGCCATCACGTCGCTGGCAAATAGCTCCAGCGTCTCGCGATCATTCTTATACGCACTAAAGATCACCATCTGCACGCCGACCGCGTGATACTGTCCGATCAAATCGATGGTTTGCGCGGGCGTGAGCGCGTTGCCGCGAAAACCACCGGCGACGCCATAGTGTTCCTTCTTCGTCTGTAATGCCGCTGCGTTGGGCGCGATGAGAAACGAGGTCGTGTTCGTCTTTTCGATTTCGTTGTAATCGCGTTCTTGCTTGTCGCAATGCTGGCGCAAAATATCGAACTTGCCCTTGACCATTTTCGGATCGCCGAAAATATTGCACGCATCGCCCACGCGCGCGACGGCGCGTAAAGTCAATTGCTCGCCACTGCCGCCAATCAGAATCGGCGGATGCGGTTTCTGCACCGGCTTGGGTTCGAGAATCGCGTTATCGACGTGGAAATATTTGCCGTGAAAAGTCGCGCGCGGCTCGCGCCACATCGTTTTGACGAGTCGAATCGCTTCTTCCATTTGCGCGATGCGTGTCGCAGGTTTCTCTGGAAATTCCCAGTTGTATTGTTTGTATTCGTCGATGTGCCAGCCCGCGCCGATGCCGAACGTCAATCGTCCACGGCTGATGATGTCGACAC
>Ga0334722_10002803_pt1 | contig 19259 bp, 20 predicted proteins | sample C3_bottom_MG_FD_207210 | JGI IMG/M metagenome (GOLD analysis project Ga0334722, IMG submission 207210) | Sediment microbial communities from Yellowstone Lake, YNP, Wyoming, USA - C3_bottom | ecosystem: Environmental > Aquatic > Freshwater > Lake > Sediment | place: USA: Wyoming | collected...
AAGATATCCCGTGGTGTAAGCCACCTGAAGGCTCGTCGAAGACTACGACGTCGATAGGCCAGGTGTGGAAGTGCAGTAATGCATGGAGCTAACTGGTACTAATCAGCCGTGAGGCTTGGCCATAACTATTTTTTATTAGTAAAACTTACAAACACTATGCTATTCGGTTATCGGAATTTTTATATATAGTCCGAAAAAACAATTTTCACGGTTCTCAAAACAGGCCGGGAAAATATGATATGAAGTTAATACGGCCAACAAAGAGCGGCCGTGAGATTGATAACAAGTTTTAAAGTTTTATCGACCAACAAAGCGGTCGTTAAACTGAAATACAAGTTTTCGGTGGTCTTAGCGAAGAGGTCACACCCGTTCCCATTCCGAACACGGAAGTTAAGCTCTTCAGCGCCGATGGTACTGCCAGGGTGACTTGGTGGGAGAGTAGGTCGCCGCCGGATTTATCTTTTTAAGGGTTCCTTGCCTTTCTTGGCTCGGAACCCTTTTTTTTGTTCAGGATCAGGGGCTGTCCGGAGCTTTTGTCTCTTGACAAGTGCCGGGGATCAGTTTATGTTAAAAAATTCTTAAAAATAGACCGGTTAACATCCTAATATCCGCAAGCTAATTAGCTGTTACGAATATGTTTGAAACATTATCAGATCGACTTGAGGTCGTTTTTAAAAAATTGCGAGGTCAGGCGACTCTGACCGAAAGCAATATTGAGGAAGCCCTTAGAGAAGTGCGCATGGCCTTATTAGAGGCCGATGTAAACTTTACGGTAGTTAAAGATTTTATTGCTTCTGTTACGGAGCGTGCGATCGGGCAAGAGGTCTTGCAAAGCCTTTCGCCTGGGCAGCAGGTCATTAAGCTTGTCCATGGGGCATTGATTGACCTCTTGGGTGGAGCCACAGAAGACTTAAAGCTTTCCGGCGCGTCACCGGCCGTGATTTTAATCGTTGGTCTTCAAGGCTCTGGTAAGACCACAACGTCGGCTAAGCTCGCTAAGCAGCTTAAGAAAAAAGGTCGTAGGCCGTACCTAGTTCCTGCAGATGTCTATCGACCAGCGGCAATTGAACAGTTGATGGTTCTTGGTCAAAGCATCGATGTGCCGGTGCATCCATCGCAGGGGACCAGCGATCCGGTTGATATTTGCCGGAACGCCTGTCTAGCGGCCAAGCATAATTTTTTTGATACCGTAATTATTGATACCGCTGGCCGTTTGCATGTCGATCAAGACTTGATGGCCGAGCTCGGCCGGATTAAGCAAGAAGTTTGCCCGGTTGAGATACTGCTTGTTGCCGATGCCATGACAGGCCAGGATGCGGTATCTGTTGCAGAAAAGTTTCATCGTGACCTTGCCCTCACAGGGATTATCCTTTCTAAAATGGAAGGCGATGCCCGTGGTGGCGCCGCCTTATCAATAAAAAAGGTTACCGATTGCCCAATTAAATTTGTTGGCACGGGCGAAGACCTTGACGGATTGGAGGTTTTCCACCCAGACCGACTTGCTTCGCGGATTTTGGGGATGGGCGATGTCCTTTCCTTGATCGAAAGAGCCGAAGAGGTAGTTGATAAGAAGAAGGCGGAGTCGCTTGCTAAGAAACTTAAGCACAACACCTTTACCCTTGAGGATTTTCGGGATCAAATTCAGCAAATTAAAAAGATGGGGAGCCTGGAACAGATCATGGGCATGATTCCTGGCCTGAATAAGTTTAAGCAAGTCAAGAACATGCCGAAGCCTGATGAAAAAGAGTTGGGGCGGGTCGAGGCCATTATAAACTCTATGACTGCAGTTGAGAGACGGAGACATGAGATTATCAATGCCAGTCGTCGGCAGAGGATAGCCGCTGGAAGTGGAACCACTGTTCAAGATGTGAATCGTGTTCTTAAAAATTACAATGATATGTTGAAAATGATGAGTAAGATGCGGGGGCCAATGTTTGGCGGTGGGGCGTCTGCGGTGAATCTTGGCAAGAATAAACGTAAAAAAATAAAAGGGATAGCACGCTAGTAATCTAGCATTTATTTAATTTCAGAGAGGATAAAACATAATGGCTGTCAGGATTAGATTAAGTCGATTTGGCCGTAAAAAACAACCTTTTTACCGGATTGTTGTTCAGAATTCCGAGGCGCGCCGCGATGGAAAGTTCCTTGAAATCGTTGGTACCTATAACCCGATGATCGAGCCGAACGAGTTAAATATTCAGTTAGAAAAGTTGCAAAGCTGGCTCGATAAGGGCGCTGAGCCTACGACCACGGTCAAAAGCTTATTAGCCAGGAATGCCGCCCGAACTGTAGCTGAGTGATTTTTTGAGATTATGAAAGCATTGGTTTCCTTTGTCGCAAAGGCCTTGGTTGATAAGCCTGATTCGGTCCAGGTTGAAGAGCTCGAAAAGGACGATGTCTTCGTTCAGGTGTTACGGGTCGCGAAAGATGATCTCGGTAAGGTCATTGGTAAGCAAGGTAGTACTGCAAAGGCAATACGCACATTGCTATCGGCAACCGCCACCAAACGAGAGAAGAAGTGCAAACTTGAAATTATTGAGTAGCGGTGTGACAGTGCGCAGCTTAATCCTCAGTGTTTCATCGATTGGCGGTTGTGAGTAAGGGCCGCTTGATGGTAAAAGAACAAAATGACGAGACTTCCCATGTTGCGGTTGGCAAAATCGCTAAGGCTCAAGGGTTATCAGGCGAATTGAAGATAATCCCATTTTCCGGGAATCCTGACGATCTATTCTGTTTTCAGAATATTATTTTGGACCGAGTCGTTGAACGGCATGTCTATACGGTAGAGAAATGGCGTTCTCATGGTAAGTTTGCGATTGTCAAATTACATGAAATCACTGATCGGGATGGTTCTGAGGCCCAAGTTGGGGCAGATGTCCTGGTGCTAAAAAGTCAGATGCCCGTGTTAGCCGCTGATGAATTTTATTGGCACGAGATGGTCGGTTTAAGGGTGATAACCGACCAGGGCCAAGAATTGGGCGAAGTGACATCCTTGATTGCTACTGGGGCGAATGATGTAATGGTTGTTTCAGGCCATGATCATGAATATTTGATCCCGGTATTACAAGAAATAATTGTTCGTCAGGACAAGGAGGCCGGTATATTGGTGATTGCACCCATGGATGGTCTTCTGGAAATGAACTTCCCTGATGCAATTTGATGTACTGACGATCTTTCCAAATTTGCTCACATCGCCTTTGGAGGAAGGGATTATCCGAAGGGCGTTGACCAGTGGCGCTTTGGAGATTTTTTGTCATAATATTCGTGACTATGCCCTTGGGAAGCATGCCATGACCGATGATCGCCCTTTTGGTGGCGGTGAAGGCATGGTCATGAAACCAGAGCCGATTGTTGCGGCTCTTCGACATGTTTCTGCTCTTCGTCCTGGCGGCCACGTTGTTTTTCTGACTCCACAAGGGCGGCCATACACCCAGAAAATGGCTTGGGATTTAGCCCAAAAAGAGCATGTCGTGTTGCTCTGCGGGCGATATGAAGGTGTTGACTCCCGGGTCGAGGAGTACATAGATGCCGAAATTTCAATTGGCGATTATGTGTTGACGGGAGGGGAGTTGGCTGCCTTGGTGGTTATTGATTCGGTGACTCGGCTATTGCCTGGGGTATTAGGTTGTACGGATTCCGCTGAATGCGACACCTTTAGCCGTGGACTTTTGAAATATCCACAATATACCCGCCCTCGCCAATTTGAGGGGCAGGAAGTTCCCGAGACGCTTTTGTCCGGAGATCACTTGGCTATTGCTCAGTGGCGATTTTTGGAATCGGTTAGACGGACCAAGGAACGGCGTATGGACCTTCTCCGGCAAGTTCAATTCTCCTCTATGGAGAGAAAGGTGCTAGCAACTTATGGGCTTGAATTGCCCGAGTCAGTTGAGTCCGGGATGGATGATCTCCATTGAAGCTTGACATTGCTCTTATTCATTATCCGGTCTGTAATAAAAAACAGGAAATCATCGGCTCGGCTGTCACCAATCTTGACATCCATGATATTGCTCGGGCTGGCAAGACCTATGGAGTGAATAACTTTTATATTGTCACTCCTTTCGCTGATCAGCAAAAATTGGTTGGTGAGATCATTGAACATTGGCGACATGGGTATGGGGCACGCTATAATAATGACCGCCGAGAAGCATTTTCGATCATTAAGGTCTGCGAACGGTTGGAGGATCTTTATGATGAATATACAAGAAGTGATCTGCCGCGTCCATTGACCCTGGCGACGAGCGCACGAGATGTTGCGCAAAAGCAAATTCCTTATGAAGTGCTGCGTCAACGGTTGGCCGATGGAGAGCATTGTTTGATTCTGTTTGGTACTGGATGGGGGTTAGCCCCGGAAGTTATTGCAGATGTCGATGCGTTCCTTCCTCCGGTTGGCGGGGGCATGACATACAATCATCTTTCTGTCCGTTCAGCTTGCGCGATTATTCTGGATCGCTTGCTGAGTGAAAGGTGAAAGAGGCTGGTCTCTTAGTATGGCAGAAACTGTTGGCCTTATTTTTTTGTTCGATAGTCTGTAGCTTTTCAGGCTGAAAACCGAGGTGTTTACGTCTTTACAAGTAAATAATTAATGAGTTACATATAGAAATCTTAACAGTAGAAGGTGATGCAGATGGCAACGAATGTTATTGCAAAAATTGAAAGTGAAAATATGCGTTATGACCTCCCCGTTTTTCGGCCTGGGGATACGGTTGACGTTCATATTCGGATTGTAGAAGGCGCGAAAGAGAGAATCCAGATTTTTAAAGGGATTGTCACAAGGATTAAACACGGAACCATGAATGCCAGTTTTACCGTTCGGAAAATATCGCACGGGGTTGGTGTTGAGAAGACCTTTGCTCTTCATTCACCAAAGGTTGAAAAAATTGATGTCATTTCCCTGGGGCGTGTCCGTCGTTCAAGGCTCTATTATTTGCGGGATTTACGCGGTAAGGCTGCTCGTATTAAAGAAAGAGGTCTGCGTTAAGGATTGGCCCCGAATTTATATATTCAGTTGAGTTCAAAGGGGTGCGTTAAGGCTACTTTTTGTTGGACACGATAACAAGTGACCTGTAGTCTTTCTGTATCTGCAAGCGCGACAGTAGAGAGGCATATGGGGTGATTTTTTTTCTCGTCGCCGTAATGTGTTCCGCTAGTTTTCTGCACTACTCAGCCGGATATTTGAGTATGGGTTCGAGAAAAAACGTCATAAAGCAGCGGGGACAGTGAGTAATGACTTGGCTCTGCCTCTCTTCCCCGATTGAGTCGCGGCATTTTTTTATCTTAAACACTTGACATAAAGGCGCAAGAGTTGGCACACACATAGTGTACAGCATTGCGCCTTTATGCGTTAGGCATTTCCGGAAAGTTGATGGCGATGCAACAATATCACTTAATTGTATTAGAGTATGTCGTTGCTTAGTTATCGTAAAAATTGCAATGGACGGTTCACGAGTTCATGGCAGGTGTAATGGATGGTGCCCGTATGCAACATGGTGATTTGCGTAATGTTCCCACGTCAGCCATAGTTCCTTTGGCTCATGAAACAGATACGTTTTCGTTTGAGCGGGAACTGTACAGGCTTGGGTATCAAGGTGTTGCCGGTATTGATGAAGTTGGCCGTGGTCCATTGGCCGGTCCGGTAGTGGCGGCAAGTGTTATTTTGCCTCCGGATTGTGATTACGCTCAATTCCAGGACTCCAAAAAATTAACTCCTGAACGACGTGAACGATTGGCGGCGGTGTTGAAGGAGATTGGCGCAGCGATTGGTATCGGCCTGGTTTCTGAACAGAAGATTGATCGTATTAACATCCTGCAGGCATCTCTGTTGGCCATGAAAAAATCTATGGAGAATCTTGCAGAAAGACCCGATTTCTTGCTGGTGGATGGTAAATTTCCGGTGCCAGTGGATTTGCCCCAGCGATTTTTGATAAAGGGTGAGTCACGAAGCGCTTCTATCGCCGCAGCGTCCATTATCGCCAAAGTGACTCGTGATGACCTGATGCGGCAGTATCACCGTCAGTATCCCCAGTATGCTTTCGACAAAAATATGGGATATCCCACAGTTGCGCATCGTCAATCCCTTGCTGCTCATGGCCCTTGTCCGTTGCATCGCAGGTCGTTTTGTGGGGTAAAGGAATTTTTTCAAGATGAGCGATGACTAAGGCCAGGGGTGATAAAGGCCGGTATGGCGAGGAGTTGGCGGCACAGTATTTGACTCGGCATGGCTATCGTATCATTCAACAGAACTTCCGGGCCACTTGCGGCGAAGTTGATATTGTTGCACAGGACAAAAATACTTTGGTCTTCGTCGAGGTTAAAACCAGAACAGGCACCGGGTTTGGGTCGCCGTCCGAGGCGGTTACCCATCGTAAACGTCAGCAAATTTCCAAGACAGCCCTCGTATACCTCAGCCAGCAACGATTGTTGAATGAACCGGCTAGGTTCGATGTCGTTGCGATTTTGCTCCGTAAGGACGCTGAACCTTATATCGAGTTGATTAAAAATGCCTTTGATCTTGCGTATGAAGGCTAATGCTTGTGGTGCGTAAGAGTTGAATCAGAAATGGAAAATGTCCGCCCCCCCGTCGATGCATTACACATTGCATTCTGATCCCTGGCCCCTGAATTCCGACTTCTGAGCTGTTTCCTCCTTTTTTTGGATAATAATTTGGCAGATTCGTCATATATTGGCATCACCATGGGGTGTCCGGTGGGGATTGGCCCGGAGATTATTCTTAAATTTCTCGCCAATTTCCACGGATATGACCGATTCCAGCCTATCGTTATTGGCGATGTCGGGGTCTTGCAGCATTGCGCTCGAACGTTGGGGATAGTTGCAAATATAAAGCCGTGGCGCATTGGAGAGACCTGCGAGGCGGGATCTGTTATGGTTTATCAGCCCGTTTATGGTAACGAAGTGTCCCTTTCTGTAAGTGAACTGGCTTGGGGAAAACCCTCCCGGGCAACGGGTTTGGCCATGGCGGCTTGTATTGAGGAGGCGACGCGTTTGCTGCAAAAAGGTGATTTGGCTGCCATGGTCACCTGTCCCATTACCAAGTCGGCGCTGCAGGGGGCTGGTTATAATTACCCCGGCCACACGGAGATGCTGGCGGCGTTATGCCAGACCGCGGATTATGCCATGATGATGGCAGGAGATTCGCTACGAGTCACTCTGGTGACTATTCATCAGGGTTTGGCGCAGGTTGCCGCCTGTTTAAGTCAGGATACAATTCTTCACTTGATTGAGATGACCGGCAGATCATTGCAAAATGATTTTGGCCTGCCTCAGCCACGGATGGCGGTGGCAGGATTTAATCCTCATGCCGGCGAGGGCGGTATGTTTGGCGACGAGGAAAGGCTGATTATTTCTCCCGCTGTAGAGCAAGCCAGGGATAGAGGTTGGCAGGTCGCCGGGCCATTTCCGCCGGATACGGTTTTTCACAAGGCGGTCCAAGGGCATTATGACGCAGTGGTTTGTATGTATCACGATCAGGGACTTATCCCCTTTAAGTTGCTGCACTTCGAGGACGGGGTTAATGTTACTATTGGGCTGCCCATAGTCAGAACCTCGGTGGATCATGGTACTGCGTACGACATTGCCGGACTAGGAAAGGCCAACCCTTCAAGTCTTAAGGCGGCCTTCCGGATGGCCGCTATGATTGTTGACAACCGACAGCGGACGGTGGCGTCATGTCGATGACTGGGGATGGAAAGCGCCCTGGCCGGTTAATCGCCGTGGAAGGCATTGACGGTACTGGAAAGTCAACCCAAATCGCCTTGTTGGCGGATGTCTTGCGACAGGACGGGTTAGAAGTGGTGGTGACCCGTGAACCAACGGATGGGGTGTATGGTCAGCAGATTAGGCGCTTGTTTCAGGCCCGCGATTCAGTTAGTCGCCAAGACGAGCTTGACTTGTTCTTGGCCGATCGTCGGGATCACGTGGCAAGATTGATTGCCCCGGCGTTGGAACAGGGGAAGGTAGTTGTAACGGACCGATATTATTTTTCGACAGCGGCCTATCAGGGTGGGGTCGGGTTTGATCCGGAGACCATCATTCGGCAGAACGAACTTTTTGCCCCTGTGCCCGATTTGGTGATTCTGATCGAGCTTTCTCCAGCCCATGCCGTCATGCGAATTCAGCGGTATCGACAAGATTCGCTGAATCATTTTGAGCAGGAGGAAAGTTTGCGTCAGGTGGCGCAGGTGTTCAAGTCCTTGGATCGTAATTATATAAAACGAGTGGATGGTTCTCAAGAGATCGACGTGATCCATTCCCAAATTGTTGCCCATGTTAAGGCCTGTCTTGCCGCCCACTGACCTTTTTTTCATGATGATGAAAATTACAAAAATTATGTTGGTTCTGTCAATGCTGGTGATGGCCGCGTGCGTGCAAACGGTTCAGCCCCCGGAGGCAACCGCGCCGCCGTCTGCGGTCCAGCCCGTCGTACCGCCTCGTCAGGAGGGGACGGATACCCAATGCTCCTATTTTTATTTTTTATGGGGTAAGACTGCCGAGAGTAAGGGCCATTTCGAAGAGGCGCTGGATGCATACGAGAAGGCAGTTGTCTGCGATGCAAGTGCCGAGTATGTGATTCGTCATTTGACTGTTTTGCTCCTGCGGATGGATCGAAAGCAACAGGCCTTGGACTGGGGGAATAAACTGATTCTAGCCAACCCCGAGGATCAGAAGGTCAAGATGTTTCAGGCCGATCTCTATGGATCAATGGGGGAGGACGCCAAGGCCATTGCCATTTACGAAGAGCTATTGGTTAAGCAATCTGCCGATCCGGAACTCTTACTGAAACTTGGCAGGCAGTATTTGAGCATCCTTGATTATTTGAAGGCAAGGGATTGCTTTGAGCGGTTGGTAGCCATTGAGCCCGATTCTTTCACGGGGCATTTTTATCTGGCTCGACTTTATCGTGAGTTGAAGTTTGTTCAAAAGGCCATTAGCGCCTATCAGAAGGCCCTCGCCATTAACTGGACGCCGCCTTTGGCCGTGGAGGTCGCGGAATTTTATGAGTCCCAAAAAATGGTAGACGAGGCGATTGCGCTCTATCAGGGCCTCTTGTCCGAAGACGAGACCAGCGAAGAGTCCGCCAATCGCTTAGTCCGGATCTATCTGGCTAAGGATCAGCCGGACAAGGCCTTGGAAGTTCTTCAAAACCTCCGGCAAAACGCCATGGACAGCCAGAAAATCGACTTCACCATCGGTCGAATTTATATGGATCAACATAAGTATCAGGAGGCGATAAAGATCTTCAAGGAGATGCTGGCCCGGGAACCAGGCTTGGATCTGGCTCGTTCGCTCCTGGCCATGGCCTTATATGATTCTGGTGATCATGCCCAGGCAAAGGCACTGCTCTTGGTCGTAAAAAAGGAGAATAAGGGGTATGATGACGCCCTTTCGCTGTTGATTAAGATGTATGCCGACGATAAGGAGTTTCGGCAGGCAATAGCGTTGATCAATAAGGCGATAAAAGAGTCGAAAGGAGAAAATCAGAAATACTATTTTGCTCTTTCCTCTCTGCATGAGGAGCAGGGGAAAGTCGCCGAAGCTGAAAAGGTTCTGATTGATACTATCCGTCAGTTCCCGAAAGCGGAAAGTGGCTATTTTACCTATGGGATGTTTCTGGAACGCCATGGCCGCTTGGATGAGGCCATGGCCCAGATGAAAAAGGTGCTGTCGATCAATCCCAATGACCCCTTGGCCCTTAATTATATCGGGTACTCGTGGGCCGACCGGGGCATGAATCTTCCCCAGGCTCTGGATTATATTCAAAAGGCTGTTGCCGAGCGCCCAGACGATGGGTTTGTTCTGGATAGTCTGGGCTGGGTTTACTTCCGAATGGGAGAACTCCAGCAGGCAGTCGAGACCTTGGAAAAGGCAAATGCCCTTGAGTCAGAGGATACGACAATTCACGAACATCTAGGGGATGTCTATCTGGCTCTTCATAATCCGCAATTGGCCCTGGAGAATTATAACACGGCCTTGTCCTTGAGCGATAAGGCTGAAGATAAAACAAGACTAACGGCAAAAATTGAGGCGATCAAACCGTGAAGGGGAGGAGGAATACATTGACAAGGTTTATTCTCACTTGTTGTTTGCTCTCGATCGCCGGCTGCGCGACACTGCCGAAATCGGTACCGATTCAGGAAGCCGAAGCCGATCACGCCCGGCAGGAATTTAAGACCTTATTGCATGAACAGCAGAAATGTCCGGCAGCGGTTGATGCCGATGTCTCAGTCACGGTGGACAATGCCCTTTGGTCTGGCACCCTTTCCGGCTATTTGCGGGCTATGGCCCCCGCCTACCTTCGTTTTGAGGGTGTAAACCCTTTGGGGTTGACCGAAGCCCTTTTCGCTGTCGATGGGGAGGATTTTACCTATATCTCGGTGCGGAACCAAGTGGCCTATCTTGGCCCCTTGAAGGCCGAAAAAATCGCTCGTTTCGCCCCGCAGGGTCTGGCCACATCCATGAATTACTATTGGTTGCTGGGGCGGATTCCGACAGGATCGTTAGGCATTGGAGAGGTTGGGCTTGATCCGAACGGCCAGGGGTATTGGCTTGATTTGCACTACGCCGCGACAGGCGAACGCGCCATGATCCTTTTTGATGCCAGCCAGCACTTGGTGAAGCGGCACTTGATGCTGAGCGACAGTGAAGCCATCGCGGCTGATTTTTCCTATGAGTATCCCGGTCCGACACCAGCGGGGACTGAACAGAGTCAGTCCGCCGTATCTCCTCCCGATAGTTGTCAATTGCCCGCCAAAATTACGATCAAGAAGAAGGGCAATGGCCTTATCACGCTTAGTTTCACCAAGCGGTATCCTACGCCAACCCTGGATACCGCACCATTCAGGATAACCCCTCCAGACGAGTATAAAAGGATTGTGGTTCAGTGACAGTTGATAACTTGCTGCCCTTGGTGGCAAAACCAAGCCGCTATTGCGGTAATGAATATAATGCCATCAAGAAAGAGTGGTCTGCGGCAAAGCTAAAGATTGCTTTGGCCTTCCCCGATCTTTATGAGATCGGTATGAGCCACCATGGCCTGCAGATTCTTTACCATATTCTCAATCGCCGTCCCGACCTCCTGGCGGAACGGGTCTACACCCCTGACCGGGATATGGAACGTCTGCTTAGAGAAAGAGGGGAACCCTTGTTTTCGCTGGAATCGGGTCGTCCTCTGGCCGAGTTTGACTTGTTGGGCATAACGTTGCCTTACGAACTTTGTTACACCAATATTCTGACCATCCTCGACCTGGCCGGTATCCCTTTCCAGAGCCGTGACCGGCAGGAGTCCCATCCGCTGGTTATCGGTGGCGGGCCTTGCGCCTTCCATCCGGAACCGGTGGCCGATTTTTTTGACGCCATCCTTCTTGGCGATGGCGAGGAGGCGGTGCTTGCCATTGCCGATTTGATAATCCTGGCCAAGGAACAAGGCCTGTCGCGTCAGGAACTCTTGCTCAGTCTCTGTCAGGTTCCCGGTCTCTACGTCCCCTCCTTTTTCGAACCCAAGTATCTTGACGATGGCCGTATGGCCGCGATTGTCCCCTTGGTCGAAGGGTATTCCTCGGTGCGCCGGGCGGTTGTCGCCGATCTCAACGCGCAGCAGATTATCGATAAGCCGTTGGTGCCCTTGAACAGGATTGTTCATGATCGCTTGGGGTTGGAGCTCGCCCGGGGCTGTACCCGGGGCTGCCGCTTCTGCCAGGCCGGCATGATCTATCGGCCGGTGCGAGAACTCCATCCGGATCGGGCCATGGAGATTGCCCGCATTGGCGTCGCCAACAGTGGATTTGACGAATTGGCGCTGTTGTCGCTCAGCACCGGGGATTATTCGTGTCTGGCGCCGCTTCTGGTTCAATTGATGGACCATTTCGCCGGACAAAAGGTGTCGGTTTCAATGCCCTCCATGCGGGTCGGCACCTTGACGCCGGAGGTCATGGAGCAGGTCAAGCGGGTACGTAAAACCGGCTTTACCATTGCGCCGGAGGCTGGCAGTGACAGGCTGCGAAGGGTGATCAATAAAGGGATAACCGAAGAAGACCTCCTGAATACGGTGCAGAGCGCCTTTGGTCTTGGCTGGAAATTGATCAAATTCTATTTTATGTACGGCCTGCCGTTTGAGACGGAGGAGGATGTGGCCGCCATCCCAACCCTGGTTGCCAAGGCGATGCGCATTGCCGGCGGGGGTGGTCGTACGATCAATGTCAGTGCCGGGGTCTTTGTCCCGAAGCCGCACACACCTTTTCAGTGGGCGCGTCAAGACACGATTAGCGAGGCCTTCCGGCGGGTTGATTACCTAAAGAAAAATCTGCCCCGCACTGCCAAACTCAAATGGAATGATCCAAGCCTGAGTTTCCTGGAAGGGGTATTCTCTCGGGGGGATCGACGTCTGTCGACCCTTATCGAAAAGGCTTGGCGTTTTGGCGCCAGGCTTGATGCCTGGTCGGAGCATTTTCAGTTGCCCTTGTGGCGGCAGGCGGCGGAAGTCTGTGGTCTCGACCTGGATTGGTATCTCCGTAAGCGTGAGCTGGACGAGGTTCTGCCCTGGCAGCATCTAGAGGCTGGGATAGACCCTGATTTTCTAAGGCAAGAACTGGCAAAGGCCGAAACAGAGGCCTATACCCCGGATTGTCGAAATCATGGTTGCCAGAAATGTGGTCTGTGTGATTTCAAGGTGATTCGGCCTGTGGTCCATTCGGCGGCGGACATTTCGCCTGCCCAGGTCCATCAGGCGCCAATCGAGGGCGTCTCGCCGCGGACTCTCAATCACTACTGGATTCATTACCAGCGTTTGGGCCAGGCGAGATTCTTAGGCCATTTGGAGCTGTTGCAGGTCATCTTTCGGGGGCTGAAACGGGCTGGTTTTCCAGTCCTCTTTTCTCAGGGGTTCAATCCAACACCCAAGATTTCGTTTAGCCCTGCGCTGTCTGTGGGTATAGAGAGCTTGGCGGAATTTTTGATCGCGGAAACCGATGTCCCTCTGCTCGATCTTGATAGCTGGCACGAGCGCTTAACTGCACAGATGCCGCTGGGCTTGAAAGTGACTTCGGTGCGGCTTGGGCCTAAAGTTCAGTCGGCCCGGATGGAGGTCGATTATCGGATTTCTTTGCCTCGTGTCATCGACCCGCAAGTGATTGCCGGGTTTCTGGCGAACGATGAGTACACCATTGTTGTCGAACGGAAAAAGCAGCGGCGAACCCTTGATGCCCGCAAACTGGTCAAGGATATGCATCTTGTCGATTCCCACACGCTTGATCTCGTCATGATGGTTGAAGCGGCGCAAATCGGAGTGAAGCCAATGGAGCTTGTTGCCAGTCTTTTCGGATTGAATCGCGACGAAATTTTGGCTACCCGATTGCTGAAATTGGCATGGAGAGCGATTTGACGAATTAGGTGTTTAGTCCGTAGGTGTTTAGTCTGTTAGCAACTGAAAAATGCCAGATGAGGCACGCTTTGCACCCTTATTTTTTGATCGTTTTTCACCTAACAGACTACAGTCTAATAGTCTAAACAACTTGAGTAGTTATCTATTTTTAGGATTGCGCATGGCAACTGATTTAATTATTAACGCCACCTCCTATGAGGTCAGAATCGCCTTGGTTGAGCACGGCGAGTTGGTGGAGTTTTACCTGGAACGTCCCTCTGTCAAGGGGCTGGTGGGGAATATGTATTACGGGCGGGTGGTCCGGGTGTTGCCTGGAATGCAAGCGGCTTTTGTCGATATTGGCCTGGATCGCACCGGTTTTTTGTATGTTGACGATGTGAATATCGGCGGCCAGAAAATTGATAATCTGCCCGGTCCGATTAACGGCGATGATGATCCCCTGCCGCCGGATTTTTTGGTCCATCGTGAGCCCGGTTCCAATATTGACGATCTTTTGGTCGAGGGGCAAGAGGTCTTGGTGCAAATCACCAAGGAGCCGCTTGGCACTAAGGGTGCAAGACTAACCTGCAATATTACGCTGCCGTGCCGGAACTTGGTCTTTATGCCAATGACCGATCATATCGGGGTCTCCCGTAAGATCGAGGACGAAACACTCCGTCAGCAGCTGAAAGACATGATTGAGTCCCTGCGGCCAGCAGATACCGGGTTTATTGTCCGGACGGTGGCCGAGACCGCCACGCGCGAGGATATGGAAGCGGACATGGAGTTTCTGCTTAACCTCTGGAGCGAGATTCAGACCAAGGCTGCCAAGCATAAGGTGCCAAGCCTGGTCTACGAGGATCTTGACATCATCCTTCGGGTAGTCCGGGATGTATTTTCGCCCACGGTTGATCGGGTCGTGGTTGATGAAAAGACCACCTATGCCAGGGTACTCAATTTTGTCGATCACTTTGCGCCCAGGTTAAGCCATAAGGTTCATTTTTTCTCGGAAAGTACACCGGTCTTCGAGGCCTACGGCATTGAAATGGATGTCAACCGGGCCTTGAATAAAAAGGTCTGGCTGCGCTGCGGCGGCTATATCATTATCGAGGCCACCGAGGCTTTGACTGTGATCGATGTCAATACCGGGCGTTATGTGGGTAAGTATGACCTGGAAGACACAATTTTCAAGGCCAACGTCGAAGCGGCCAAGGAGATTGCCTATCAACTCCGCTTGAAGAATATCGGCGGCATTATCATTGTCGATTTCATTGATATGGAAAAGGAGTTCCACCGCGAGGAGGTGTGTCGGATCCTGCAGGAGGCGGTGAAGCGAGATAAGTGCCGGGTCAACATCCTCAAGGTCTCGGAATTTGGTCTGGTGCAGATGACCCGCAAGCGAACACGCGAGGATTTGATCAGGGCGATGTGCGAGCCCTGCCCGTGTTGCCGAGGTGACGGTATTGTCAAATCAAGGAGGACACTTTGTTATGAGATTTTTCGCAATATTTCATTAAATGCCGCAAGAATTCCCGGCAGCAAGGTGCGGATTATTGTCAGCCCCCCCGTCGCGGCCTTGATGTTGAAAGAGGAAGCTGACACCCTGCACCGGGTTGAGGAAGACATCAAAAAGCAGATAAATATCTTCCCTGATAAGAACATGGCGATCGAAAAGTACGAGATCGTTTGGGAAAATGATGGATGAGATCCCTTTTTGTCTTGAATCTGATGACCGCCTTTCTGTGGAATTTGCTGTCGCAGCTACTTGACAAAAAATCTATATATGGTACATATCACCGTTTCGTGATTTGAGCGGACCAATGATTTTTTCTGTTTGGGCGTATCCAGGCAGGGATGAATTTTTTCAGGAGGATTAGCATGTACGCAATTATTCGCACCGGTGGTAAACAGTATCAGGTAGCGCCGGGAGAGCGCCTTCGGGTGGAAAAGCTGGTTGGTAATATTGGTGACAGCATCGAGATTGAAGATGTCTTGATGGTGGCGGATGGAGACGACATTAAGGTCGGTACGCCGGTTCTGGAAGGGGCTAAGGTTAGCGCCAGGATTGTTGAACAGGACAAGGCCAAAAAAATCGTTGTTTTTCACAAGAAACGTCGGGCAGGGCATCGGGTGAAGAATGGTCATCGTCAGCCGTTCACAAGCCTTGAGATTCAAGGGATTACGGTCTGAAATTTATAGCAGAATTTCGTCCGGCAAATAAATAAGATCCATGTATCTTCGAGTAGCACGAAGATACTTTAGTATAGCGAGGGGAAGACAATGGCACATAAAAAGGCGGGCGGCAGCTCAAGAAATGGTCGAGATAGTAATAGTCAGCGTCGGGGCGTAAAACGCTTTGGCGGTCAGATAGTCAGAGCGGGCAACATCCTGGTCCGTCAGGTTGGCACCAAAATCCATCCTGGCACCAATGTTGGTTGCGGTAGGGATTTTACCCTGTTTGCCTTGATTGACGGGGTTGTAACCTATGAAGAGTTCGGTCGTGGCCGCAAGCGGGTCTGTATTTATCCTGCCGTCGCCACCGCCTAAAAAGCATTTTCGTTTCAAGGGTCGGTATTGCTTGCATCAGCAAGGAATCCGGCCCTTCTTTTATTGTGGCATACCTGTTCGACACAGAGGATTATGGCGTTTATCGACGAGGCAAAATTCTTTGTCAAGGGTGGGGATGGGGGGCGCGGATGCGTCAGCTTCCGGCGGGAGAAGTTTGTCCCCAAGGGCGGTCCTGATGGCGGCGATGGCGGGAAAGCCGGTTCCGTTTATCTTGAGGCATCCCATCGGCTGCAATCGTTAATCGATTTTAAGTACAAATCCCATTTCACAGCTGGCAGCGGCGAGCACGGCCATTCTAAAAAGATGCACGGCAAAGGCGCTCCCGATTTGATTGTCCTGGTCCCTAAGGGTTCGATTGTGAAGGATGTCGAAACCGGGGAGGTGTTGGCCGATCTGGTCCACGATGGCGACCGTTTTTGCGCCGCTCGCGGCGGCGATGGAGGACGAGGCAATGTCCATTTTGCCTCTGCTCAGAACCGTGCCCCGCGCCGGGCCACCCCTGGGTATCCTGGCGAGGAGCGTTGGCTGAGACTTGAGTTGAAGCTGCTCGCCGATGTCGGCCTCATTGGCCTGCCCAATGCCGGTAAATCCACCCTGCTTTCAAAGCTCTCCGCAGCGCACCCCAAGATTGGCGATTACCCCTTCACCACCCTTGAGCCCCAGCTTGGCATTCTGCAAATGGCGGATCATGACCCGTACGTCATCGCCGACATCCCTGGATTGATCCATGGCGCCCATCTCGGCACCGGTCTCGGCCATAAATTTTTACGCCACATCGAGCGGACCCGGGTCTTGCTGCATGTGGTCGATGCCTCCTGCCCAGAGGATGAGCCTTGGTTGAATTACCAGATTATCGAAGAGGAGCTCCGTCAGTATAAAGATGAGCTGATGGATCGTCACTCGCTTGTGGTGCTCAATAAAATTGATTATTTGGAAGGCACCGACTCGCTCAAGGCGGTCATTGACCTCTTTGCCAGTCAGGGACTCGATGTTGTGTCCATTTCCGCCCTGACCGGTGAAGGTATCGACCAATTGAAGTCCAGATTGGTCGAGATACTAGACGCCAATCCGATAGAATCGGAACAGCCGGTAGCGCTTGCAACGGATGAAACTGAGGACGGTAACGGCTCATCCGAGGGTTAGTAGATAAGGCAAAAATCAGCATATGGCTTGCTGGCAATGCTGTCATAAACTGCACGAAGACCACCATGATGGTGTAGACGATGACCTTTCAGGTAAGTAAAGAGAGAGGCCTGGCCTTGCGCCAGGAACTGTTGGCCAAGGCCAAGCGAGTTGTGGTCAAAGTCGGCAGCGCTGTACTGACCCAGGCAGATGGGCTTAATTTAGAGGTCATGGCGAGCCTTGCCCAAGATCTTTGCGCTTTGATGCGCGAGGGCCGTGAAGTGGTGTTGGTCTCATCTGGCGCTGTGGCCGCCGGCAGGCGAAGTCTGGGGCTTGGCGCCAGACCCCTCGTTATGCGCGAAAAGCAGGCCGCCGCCGCCTTGGGACAAGGGCGGTTGATGCGCGAGTACGAGGATATCTTTGATGGCCAGGCGCAGTTGGTTGGTCAAGTCCTCCTCACCCATGACGACCTGGCCAATCGCGATCGTTATCTCAATATCCGCAACACCCTCTTCACCATGTTCGACTGGCATATCCTGCCGATCATCAACGAAAACGATACCGTCTCGGTCAAGGAGTTACGCTTCGGAGATAACGATACCCTGGCCGCCATGACCACTAACATGATCGAGGCCGATCTCTTTATCTGCCTAACCGATGTCGATGGTCTCTATACCGGTAACCCTGCCGCCGACCCGGAGGCGCGTCTGTTGACAACTATCGCGCAGGTCGATGACTCGGTCCTTGCCATGGCCGGGCATGTCGCCGGGTCTCTAGGCACTGGCGGTATGCGCAGCAAGATCATGGCGGCGCGCATGGTTTCGGTGCGGGGTGGGAGTTCTTGTATCTGTCATGGCCGCCAAGAAGGAACTTTGCGGCGGCTCTTTGCCGGCGAGGCGGTGGGAACGTTCTTCTTGCCCCAGGCAGAGAAGATGCAGAGTCGTAAGCACTGGATTGCCTATACCCTGCGGCCCAAGGGCTTTTTGGTGCTGGACGATGGCGCGGCCCAGGCCGTAACCGATGGCGGCAAAAGCCTGCTGCCGTCCGGTATTCTTGAGACCCGCGGTAATTTCCGGATCGGTGATCCGGTGCACTGTCTGGACCGTAATGAGGAGCCATTGGCCGCAGGCCTGGTCAATTATTCGTCAGACGACATCAAAAAGATTCAGGGCCTGCACAGCGCAACCATCAAGGATACCTTGGGCTTTATGGATAGCGAGGAGATCATCCACCGCGATAATCTGGTGGTGCTGTAAACGTTTAGCAGCACCACATCTGCTGCGTTTATCCCCCTTGCGGGGATCGTCGGCCTGCTCATTCCAGTTCGCAATCAAGATGGCACTATTCCGTCATTCCCGCGCAGGCGGGAATCCAGAAAGGGAAATGGATTCCGGGTCGCGCTTCGCTTGCCCGGAATGACGTCTTGAATGCAATTTGGAATCACATAGGCTGGCTATAGTTCGCAGGCCGATTGATTGACCAACGAATCGGGTCAATATAAATCACGCATCTGCGGCGCTGCTAAACGTTTACACTTCAGCGTTACGTCGGCCGTTTGTTGGAGGACTGTTACGTGCTGTATGGGCAACGTTGCGTGGCCTTGAAATTAAGGAGAAAATACTATGACCGTTCAGGAAACGATTACCAACATGGCCATTGCCGCTCGCAAGGCGGCGCGGGGGATGGCCTCTCTCTCAACCGAGGTCAAGAACCGGGCCTTGTTGAAGATGGCAGACGAGCTGCTGGCGCAACGGGCCACGATCCAGCGCGAAAATGAAAAGGATCTGGCAGCCGGACGCGAGAAGGGGTTGTCCGCCGCCATGCTCGATCGCCTGCAACTGAGCGACAAGGTGATCCAGTCCATGGTCACCGGCCTGCGTGAGGTCGCGGCCCTGCCCGATCCGGTAGGCGAGGTCACCGAGATGAACAGGCGTCCCAACGGCATGCAGGTCGGCCGCATGCGGATTCCGCTCGGGGTCATCGGCATGATCTACGAGTCCCGGCCCAATGTCACGGTAGATGCCGCCTCCCTCTGCTTGAAGGCGGGCAACGCCATTATCCTGCGGGGGGGGTCCGAGGCGATCTACTCGAACCTGGCCTTGGCCAAGGTGTTGCAGGAGGTGTTGGTTGCGGAAAATATTCCGGCCGCTGCGGTGCAGGTCATTCCCACCACCGACCGCGAGGCGATTACCATCATGCT
>Ga0334722_10002804_pt1 | contig 19249 bp, 45 predicted proteins | sample C3_bottom_MG_FD_207210 | JGI IMG/M metagenome (GOLD analysis project Ga0334722, IMG submission 207210) | Sediment microbial communities from Yellowstone Lake, YNP, Wyoming, USA - C3_bottom | ecosystem: Environmental > Aquatic > Freshwater > Lake > Sediment | place: USA: Wyoming | collected...
CTCGAAGTGGGCTGTCTACGTCACCGCCGATGCGTACGCCTACTTCGAGTGTCGCAAGGGACCGCCACGTCAAGCGTACGACGTCCCTGATCGCGAACGGTTCGTACGAAGCGAAGCTCCACCGCCACACCCGATGGCTCACCTATGGGGTACCGGAACGAATCCGATCAAGCTCGACTACAACGAGATCTTCCCCATGAAAAAGCCTCGTCGGCCGCGATGGTGACGGGTCTTCGTTGCCAACGAACCGGCGCAGTGTGACGAGAGGGCATCGGTGAGCTCGTACGATGCTGCTTGATCAACACTCCAGCCACACCGATGGTGAATGCGCCGAAGATGACCCACAGCACGGTGTTGGCAGACGACGGCGGTTGCACAGGCGGTACGATTCCATACGCTTTCAACACTACTTGAGCGTTCGCGATGCGCGCTGATGGATCGCGACTCTTGGGCCGCTCGAACTGGTTCATGAAGACGGTGGCCGCGTCGGCGACGTTCGTAGTCGCTCGAAGTGCTGCGAGTCCAAAGCTCGGGTATTTGAGGAGCTCCTGCCACAGAAAGTCGAGTTGGAGCTCGAGCGACCACGGATCTAGCCCTGTTTGAGCAGCGTACGAGACAACATTGAGTGGAGCTGTGTCCCAGCGACCACCGACCTCCCACTGCGCGATGCCGCGTCCGGGGCCGGTCGGTTTCTGATAAATCGTCGGGTCGAGGTTCTTACCCGACTCCGATTGCAAGTTGCCGATGATGCCGGCTGCTTGAAAATCCGTCAGGCCCTTGGCGACGAGAAAATCGAACGCGGTCTTGACGTTCGGCGACATACGGTGAGGCTATCACTCCCACGGTTTGCCGAAGAGCTTCTCGATGCGCTCACGCGTCTTCTTCTCCGCGAGCTGCACGCGCGCCCAACACGGCTCACTGCCGTTGCGTACGCGGCCCCAGTCGTCTCGACAAGCAACACCCTTCGAAGCACCACAGCGAGGGCACGTAAACTCTTCGGGTTGTCGAGCAGCAGGAGTCAACGGCACGGCACGAACTGTCCCGCAACGAACGCCGTGACGCAGATGCCTTGCTCGTCGCGCACGGGCACCGGATGCGGATGAGGAGGATGCAAGGGACTATCGGTGTCCCACTGTGGCGAACCTCGCGACAACCACGAAGCACGAGCTACCGCAGCTTGGATCGCTTGCGGACGCTGATGGTAGCCCATGAAATCCTCCTTCATGCGCCGGAGACCGCCGCCCAACCGCGTCACCTCGATCGGAATCCAGGCGTCTCTGCGTTCGTCGTAGCGGATGCGCATCTCATAGCGCGGCCAACTCATCGCTCGAACGTATCACCGGCAGCGGCTTCTGCCTCGTCGTAGGAGTAGAGACACTCGTACACACCCACGCCCGCGAGCTCTTCACCCGTTGGCTGCCGAAGATGATCGAGCTTCGCACCGTAGACTGCGAGCACGTTCTTGCGATCCGGCACGTACGCAAGGAGTTCACGTGCCATGAACGACCAGTAGAGCCCCGGCCACCCGCACGCCGTGCCATCGGTGTTCTTGCCGATGTAGAGAACGATTCGCGCACGCTCGACGAGCGTCAACAGGCCCGAGTTCGGGTTGTTCTGAGGCCACGAAAGAAGAGCGACGTCGATTGGGCCGGCGTAGTCACTGAAGAGCGTCCGAACGGTTTCGATGCAGCCTGTTCGAGGTGGCATGTACTCCTTGTCGATCGCGATGACTTTGCGCGCACCGTGCTCGCACAGGAGTTCTGCGAGCTCAAGAGATCCCGCACCGATGTCGTGCACGATCTTGTCCTTCGTGTACTGAACGAGCACCTTTAGCTGCTTGGTGCTGAGCCGACCGTAGCTCATCGGTGGCTTCGGTTGGCAGCACGCCTTCCACGTTCTTCGGCTTCAGCGATCAACCGTGCGAGATCGTAGGTGAGAGCGTCTGTTGGGATGATGAAGCTCGGAAAACGCTTCTGAGCTCGCGTGAAGAACGCGCGCGCTTCGTCGTATTGTTCATTGCTGTAACTCACCGAGCAACTTTACGACTCTTGACGCTGACTCGTCTACGCTGACGCTGACGCTGACGCCTTGGGCTGCCATCAGGATTGCGTCCTTTCGCGCTGCTCTCAACGTTGAAGAGCACCTCGCAGTCGCAGTATCCACCGTGCTCGCGGAAGTACGCGATCGACTTCTCGACGTCGCAACCCATCTTCTTGAGAATCGGCTTCGCGAGCTCGAAACCTGGCCCCGATGAACACTTCCACGTCGTCGACTTCACGTCCTTCGGATTTTTGCGTTGGAAGTTGCATCCCTCCGGGCCTTCGAGGCGCGTCGTGAACTCGTCCCACTTCGGGTGAGTCACCGTCATGACGTTGAGCTCGATCATCGTTTGCACTCGCAGGTGATGAGTGTAGACGCACCAACGTCACGTGTTGTGACGGTTTGATCCTTGCGACACTCGTGGCTGTTCGGCTGCCCTGAAGCAGGACCGATCATCACTGCCGACTCGCGACACGACGTCGTCGATTCAATGTACTCGAGCGAGTTCTTACGCTCTCCCCACGCCATGAGAAAGTAGAAACCTATCAGCAGAGCAATCACACCGATGATCCCCGCAACGATAGGTACGTACTTCTTGATCGTGGTCCACGGAAAGCTACGCACGAAGCGCGACGCGCGATGCGAGAACGATTCGTGGCAGATGCAGCCGCAGTTGATGCAAGGCTCTGCTGGCGTTCTGTAGCTCATCGTGTTTCTGCGGTCGGTGGTCCGTGACGTTCGACGCAGAGGCAACTAGGCGCTTCGGCCTTGTTGGAGCAGCCGAGGATGAGGCACTCGCCGAGCGATGACGGCTTCCGAGCGTCGAGCGGCCAACCATTCGTCGACCACAAAATGCGTCCCTCGTCGAACTCTTCTGCGGCTGAAACAGACTGCTTCATTGTTCCATCTCCTTTCGCTCCCGATCCAACGTCTCAAGCACAGCACGAGCGTGGCACACGTCGCAGAGCTCCTCGCGGCAGCCTCCGGTGTCGAGGTTCCCACACGGCCTGTACGCCGCGAGACGCTTCAACGCTTCGTGTGCTACATCGCGATCTTCACACGCACGCTGCCAATCGAGCGTGACGTCGTGCAGCGCTTCAGTTTTATTGTGCCACACATCTCGCTCTGTCTCGGCTGCGAGAAGCTTGGCTCCTGCTCGCGCTACACAGTCGCGATGCTCCGACTTGTACGACTGCAACTCGACTTCGGCTGCATTGCTCGCATCAATCGCAAGGCGCAATCGGCGATGCAAATCGGTTCCTGTCTTGCCGTACGCCTCTGCATCACGGCGCGCTTCGTCACGCTCTGCCTCGACATCCTTGAACCGCGATGTCGGTGTGTACATGTGTGAATGACCATCGTTCCACACCTCGATGTCACCGTTCGGATGCGGGACGATGCGCGGAACCTCAACATCGCGGTTGGTCCAAGCGACGCGAGCACGCGACTCGTGCGGCCCATCATGCCCCTCCGAAAAAACACACGGATGGAACAGGTGGTTCCTTGCCTTGCAATCGCTCATCAGTTCGACGCGTTCTTGAAGATACGATCCCAACCATCGCGGTATTGCTTGGTCGCCACCTGGGCCGGTCCAGCTTTGTAGCTGTCGCGAATGGCGTAGCGTCCATCACCGATGGAGTCCGCCGTGATCATCTCCGTGCCGGGCGGGATGGGTTGACCCTCGTGCACGTTCATGACTCTGCCGATCTCGTACGTGTGATCGGGACGATGCCGAAGCGCGTGATGTTGACCACACGTCGACGACAAGAGCGTGAACTCATCACCAGCAGTGCAGCCATTGTGATCGCGGTCCATACGTCCTCCAATGCTCATGCACTCGGAATGAATCGAGGCGTCGAGGATCGATTGGCCTCTCGACGCAAGGTGTCGGCGCTGAGCACGTCGATTCGATACGCAGGGTCTCTCGCCAAAAAACGACTGCATTCAGGCTTCTTGTGGAAGATGTCCGTGCCATGCGTATGAAAGACTGCCATACGACCTCCGCAATCAGGACACGGGAACGCGTTAGGGTTTGTGTCAGTGCGCGACCTTGCTTCCTCGTCCGTCATCATCAGTTAGTCCTTCAACTCGTCAAACACCGACTGGCCTGGTTGCGGTCCCACGGTCGCCGAGCAGTAGTGGCACTTGAGCTTCGACTCGAGCACCGAGAACGGTTGGATCGCTCGCGCTGGGATGAGCCACCGTCCTCCCCACTCGAAGTCGTGTCGTCCGAGCCAGCACAAGAAGCGCCGCCATACGCTTGTATTGCGCGACGTAGAACGGTAAGGATGCGAACGGTAAGGCATCACGTTGTCCTAACCAGGAAGAGAACAACCATGAGGTGAAGCATTGTTCACAATCCATCGCCCGAGTTCCGCTCCAGAACCCCACATCGGTTGCCCTGCGTGTGGCGAGCTCGACATCGACATGATCGCGACGACGGACGCGAAAGACCCGCTCCTCGTTTGCGGAAGCTACACCTGGCAGTGTCGAGCGTCGGCCTTCATCAAGTACCTCGATGCGCATGACGGTGCGCGTAGAACTGCGGGTCTTGGTTGAGTCTAGCTCGGCGGTGGACGACCGCAGCGATGCTTCATCAAGAAGTCGTCGAGAAGCGACGCCATCTTATCGGCGTTGTAGTCCTTGCCGTTCGACTCGTAGCCGACCTTGTCGATCGTGAGCACGAGCCGCCAGCCACATCCTTCGCGAGCGCACTCCATGATGCCAATGACACCGCTGTGTGGCTTGTCGAGCATGATGCCCTGCCCTCGACGAGGACCCTTCTTGAAGTAGATCACGAATCGCGCGTCTCGCTCTGACTGTTCGGGAACATGTTCGCGATCGTGACTGGCTTGCGCACCAACAAGATCTCGAGCAGGTGAACCATGATCATCGGCAGAGGTTCACCAAAGCGAGGCGCAGAACGATTGACGATGAGGTACGGCGAGTCGTTTGAACCGCGTACCTCGATGAGTGTTTGTGTCAACTGCTCCCAACGCTTCTCTGTTCTCTCACAGAGACGATTGAACAAACGCTGCATCGATTCCTCGCCGTTCTTGCCGGCTTCAGTCTCGATCGATTGACCGTTGCGAACAACTCTTGCTCGCCAGTTGCCGAGTGCAGGCTTCTTCGTGCCATCGAATGAACCGTTGTCGTCGAACTTGCCCTCGACCACGTCGATCGTCACATCTTCTCCGTGAACGACCTTCGCGAGTTTCATGATGATGTCGATGTTCATGGCTTCTCCTCGAGCACTTCTACGATGACACGCACACGCTTACCTTCGAGACCCTTCACCCACTCCTGCCAATACGCCAACCGAATCGGATGCTCGCTACACACGAGATAGGCATCCTGCGAGCGCATCTCGTCCTCGTGCTGGAGCGTACCCTCGAAGACACGGCGTTCGGCCACGTTCCTACTCCTCTCCCGGCTCGAGAAGACTCTGACGATCACGAGCAGCTCGCCGAAGGAGTTGCTTCATGAGCTCCGCATGCGTGACGCTCGCTTCGCTGGCCATCATCACGAGGTTGTAGTGGTCCTCCTCGGTGAGGAAGACCATGACCTTCACGAGCTTGCCACGATCACCAGGAAGGATGCCGCGCTTCTTCATCCACTGCATGCAGTTGGAGCACCAGACCTTGTCTGCTTCGCGCGTCAAGTGAGTGAGCGCGTCCTTGTCGGAGAAGAGGTAACCGCACGCGCTTGCCGTCTGGTCGTTCTCGTCGTCGATGCAGTAGTGGAGCATGAACTACTCTTGTATAGCAGGACCGTGATCCGGTCAACGTTTCCGCTTCCCGGAGATGGCTGTCAGAGCGTCGTGGTACTTCCTGTCAAGGCGAAGGATCTCGAGGCGCTCCTTCTCAGTCATGCGGAGCACACGCTCGCCTTTCTCGGCAGGGATGATGCACACCGCACGCAATTGATCGAGCAACGTATCCATCACCACGTAGAGCTCGTTGGCGAGCTTACGTTTGCGACGAGCTATGGCGAGGCTGATGACCGTCATCAATCGGCCCGCTCAACGAACGCACTCAATTTCGACAGTATGCTCTCCGATACCTCGAACCCGTAGATCGCGACCTCAAGCTGCGCAGCAGCGAATGCAGCCGGATTGGTGCCTGGGAAGGCGTCCCACTCGATCGACAACGACACCACATGACCCGGCTTCACGAGAACCCACTTCGGCAAGCGTACTTTGCCGACGCTCAAGTCCTCATCGATGACGAGAAGACGATGATCGACAACCAACCGGAACTTGTAGGCGTTGAGCCCGCTGCTCGGGAACTCAACGCTGCCGATGAGCAACGGCATCTGCGTAACGCCACAGACACCGAGTGAACCGATCTCTTCGCGAAAAGTCCACGCGAACGTGTCATCGAGAGAAATCGATGGGCTATCGCTCTTCAAACCGCGCAACTTCACGCGGTAGAGTTCAACGGGTGGCTTGCAGAGCTCCTGTTCGATGTCCACGCTCCTGCTATACGCCCGACAGTGAAGCGCGTCCACCTTCGTGGCTCCCTTGTCGAACTCAAAATCTTTTCGGCATGTACTTCTTCGGAACGTCGATCCTGAAATGCTCGCGCATCTTGACGACGAAGACGTCCCAGTCTGCTCTCGTCGTCGGACCGTGCGTGCAATGAAGACACTCACCTTGCGTACGTTGCTCGGAGAGTGGTCGATGGATGTCGATGCCTTGAAGCCCGAAGCGGCCGAGAAGACCATCGACGCTGTTGACCCAAACTGTTCTACCGTCGGTGCTGATGTCGTGTGTGATCATCGCTAACCCAATCCTGTACGTCCAGAGCCGGGAATCGGCCGCATCTTTCGCTCTACAGGTTGAAACGGATCGGTGGAACATAGTGGCGCGAAGTCATCAGCCCTCACAGCCTTCATCCACGTCTGCCCACATCGCGCGCAATACGTATCGCAGCAGATGCACGGTTCCGTGAACGGTTCGGGCGGATTCTTGTTGTCTTTGCCAAGACGCAAAAGCCGCATGTCGTGCCCACGCCATCGACAGACAAGCCAACGCTTCCACCGTTTCGGTGGTGGAGGTGCAACCGGCAAAGGATTGCTGCGGTACGCGCTCACTGAGCGTCCTTGCACTTCGGGCACAGATCGCGCTCAGGCGACGTACTCCATCCAGCAAGACGTGCAGAACAGTCGTTTTCGTAGGTGCAGCGAAGAGGCGTCTCGGCCATGTCGACGATCTTGTCGAAGGAGCCCTGGATAGGGCCTACGGCACCGCAACCGTCGCATACGTGAGCGAAGCCGTAGTGAAGAGGAACGCAGTGGATCACGATTCTTCCTTCGGCGATGGAGGAGGTTTGCTGAGCGACGTTGCCTCCATGACGACTTCTTCGATCGGACGTGTACGCGTGAGATCATCCATCTTGAGTGCTTCATCGATGGCTACGCGCAGTGCGATCTCAGCAGGCACACCATCCGATGCAACACCATTTCCTCCGAGCGCGATCTCAAGCCGTCGACGAAGAAGTGCGATGCGTGCGATCGAGAGATCACGCTCATTACGCTCTTGAGGGCGATAGTGCGCGCTCGAGATGTACTGCTTCAACTGTTCTTCACGAACCGCACCCTGCCCGATGGCCGTCGTCAACTGACCGACCTGCGCACGCGCCACCACAACATCCGTAGCGTTCTTCGACACACAAATCTGACACGCTGTGCAGGACCCGCATGTCGATGCGATCGGATGACCGCACGGCGCCTTCGTCAATTTCTTTTTCGCGGCCATGATCAATTCCCTCAGTAGAGGCTGTCGTAGTTGCATCCTTCGTGCACGACACCCTTGCCGGGGCGCCACCACGCACGATCACCACGCGTGATGTAGCGCTCGCAAGTTACGCACACGCCTCGGTAGTTGAGTACGATCAAACGAGGCTGAGGACGTCGTGAACGCTTCGGAGCAGGCGCGGGGCGAGGTTGCGGCGCGGAGCGAGGCGGTGCAGGACGTGCTGTACGCGCAGCAGGTGACGGAGCTCCGTTCGACATCACAACCAGAAAGCCGTGCTCACGAATGAGGCGGCACGCGAGCACGGCGCTCGTACGTGCTTCCTCTTCCGATGGCGAAGACGCGAGCGCGATGAGATGCACAACTTTGTCGAGGGTCTTCGCGTCGCTCATTTCAGACATCCCAAGTGGATGACGTCCTTACCACGCAACCACGCCTCGTCGGCGATCCGTATATCTTCACCACATACTGCACAGACCGACGAGCACATGACCACGATGCGTAGCGGTCGTGGAGGTTGTGTTGGACGAGGCGGGCGCGGCGGTGGACGAGGCGGTGACCATGCATGCGTAGGACGCGGAGGCGGTGGCTGTGGACGAGCACGAGGAGGCGGATCATCTTCGACTGGTTTGGATCGCTCGTGACGAACGACGATCAATCGATGCTCGAGAATGAGCTGACACGCGAGCAAAGCACTCGTACGAGCTTCTTCGACCTCGGGTGAGGTCGAGAGCGCGATGAGCTTCTGGACGCGATCGAGAACCTTGTCACTCATTGCATCACGCTTGTATACCATTTCGAGAACGATAAGGAAGCCACGAAGGTTGCTACGGCTCGCGCCGGCGAAACTGGCGGAACGAGTCGTACATCACGCCGCGATCCTTCTCGACGTTGTCGATGCGCACGGCGATGCGATTGAGGGCGTCGTCGAAGCCGGGACTCTCCAGACTCAAGACCGCAAGCGCCAGGAGCACGAGCTGCCGATCGGATTCTTCAAGTTCGAGTTGAATCACGCGACGCTCCTTCTGAAGAACGCCTTTATGCCGCACACGGGACATCGGCGGTACGTCTTCTTGCCGGACTCGACGCGCACCTTGGCGATGTGACCGCTCTTGCACTTGACGTCGTAGTATCCGGGACGGAGTGGCCACTCGACGCGAGGCATGCGATCGGTTCGTGTCATCGTTCACCAAGCACACGAAGCACATCTTCCCAAGCGTCGACCTGCACCGCGAGGGGGTCCACGGTGTCGTTGAGCAGACGAGGCGTCTTCCACACCAGCCCTGTCACCTTCGGATCGCGTCCTGAACGCACCCAATAGTCGAGCCACTCCTTCACGTGCGAAGGCTTGTCGTCGATGAAGAAATCTCCGTGGATGCGTTCCTTGCGCTTCGCATGGATGACGTGCTGGATGGCGTCGCCGAAGTGTTGCTTCAGCCAGAGCTCGCGCTCGTGCATCCATGTTGGCGAGTTCGTGAAGGGTGAGGTGACGATGACGATGTCAGCGACCTCACGAAGTCGTTGAACACCCTCTTGCGCATCCGGGTAGAGCGGGATGCTGGTGCAGCCGCCCATTCCTTTGAGGATGCCGTAGACCTCGTCTTGAACGTCCTTACTCTCGAGGATGCTGTCGAAGATCTCCCACGTGACGACGGCACTCGGATCGTAGCGCCGCCCTGTACGTTGATGGACGAGTTCGAGTGTCGCCAGCGCGAAGTCAGCGATCACACCATCGCAATCGAGTAGAACAGTCGGCTTCATCTCTCCTCCGGCATGACGATGAGTCCTTCTTCACGAATGCTTCTTGCGAGTATTGCGATTGCGCGATCGACATGTTCGTCAAGAAGTCCAGTTGCCATCGACGTCTTCACGTGACGGTACGCGAGGTGACCCATGTCCGAGTCGTCGTCGAGGATGACGAACGATTCGACGGTCAAGCCGTAGAGATCCGCGTCGGTGATCCACGCTTGGGCTTCGCTCCCGCGCATCGCACCGTGCCAAAGCGAACCGTCCGGCTTCCGTGCGCAGTCCGGTGTCTTCCCACGCACCGTGCCTACGAAGCCCGAAGCGTTGAGGAGTTCACGCAAGCATGCGAGTGAACGTCCATGACGCCAGCTTGACGAGACTACGATCTCAGCGCCCGTAACAGCGACGATGCGATTGAGGCGCACGACGGCCTCCGGGTCGAGTCCAGCAATCCCGCCGTTTGCGGTTCGTGCGATGAACGGATGAGAGTTCAACACGCCGTCGAAATCGAGAAACACGATCTTGCTCATCGATTGCTCGGTGTGATCTGGTTGAAGCCAATTGGATGCTCTTGACGTTCGGACTTTGTAATGAGCATGCCTACGCTGCACTCGTCGCGATGACCCATTCGTGCAAGCCTCCACTCGGGAGCAGTTGCACTGAGGTAAGCAGGATCGAATCCGTGGCACTCTCCGCACGACGGGTAGCCTGCGTCCAAGCGCCACCACTGCGTCTTCGCCAGAGCTGCATGCAACAGTGTGTTCTCCTCGCGCACCATCGCGATCACGCTTGGCGGCTGTGGACGGGTCTCCGCAAACCGTTCGTGCTCAGCAAGCGTGTGCGTCGCGTCCAAGCACATCGGACACGCAGACTTGCTGAGGATCTCGATCGCTTGCGCTTGTTGAGCGTTGTCAGCATGTTCAAGACGCTCAATCGTTGTACGTACCGCACCCATCTCGACAACAGCGAACTCGGCGGCAAGAGATGCGATCTCACCGTGTTGGAGCGTGCGGGTCAGTTCTTCGTCAGTCATGTGATTGACGTAACACAGCCACCGCTTCGCGCGTTCTTCATGGACGTTCATGTTCATCCTTCACGATGAGAGGCGCTTTGCGAGTTCACGCAAGCGATCGATCTCGTCGCACAATTCGGGCACGAGGGTGCGACAGGCAGCGATGAACTCTTGATCGGGTCGCTGGAAGATCGATTCGGCCACGAGGAACTTGCCCTCGTAGTACGGCTCGTCGGTGATCACATCTGACGCGGCTACGTAGTCGCGTTTGGCTGTCCACGGACCCTTCGTCACACCCTCCAAGAGGAGGCGTGCACGAACTTCGATGGGAGTGCTCATGGTGTGCTCACTGGCTCTGGAGGTTCGAAGCACGTCGGCTCTTTCCCATCCGCGATGTCGCGTAGGTACTTCAACGCCCACGGCAGCCGCGCGTCGTATTCGACACGGTGCGACGCGCAGAGCGTCTTCTTGAAGCCTTCTTCACCGAGGGTCGATGCGAGATGTGCCGCGCCTACGATCCCTGTCGAAGACGACGCCAAGCGATTGTCGATGCGCAGCAGTGCGCAAAGCAAGCAGTTGCTCACTCGATCACTTCGACTTTTTTAGTCGGATCGATGGCCAGGTGGTTGACGCAAAAGAAAGGGTAATGGTACTCGAGCAAGCCTTCGACCACGCATTTCGGGTCCTCACCGTCACCGGCATACACTGCCACGGCACGTACACGCTTTCCGACCAACGGTTCGAGCGACGATTGACCTAGTACATGGTTCACGTGCGCGTGCGCTTCTTTGGTGCGCTGATCTTCTTCTGCATGCATTTTTGGTCGTGCACGCAGAATCCACGCGAGAGCAGCTTCGGTCGCAGAAGCTCCGACAGCACGTAGATGCGTAGCAAGCTCTTCGTCGGAGATGCGATCTCCAAACATCTTCGTGTGGTTGGTTGCGATGCCTACAGCGATGACAGCAACACAACTGGTAAGCACAGTGCGCATGTTGTCGAGGTCGGCTTCTTCGTGAATGGGTGGTTTGCCATTTTCGAGTGCACGCACCAGCGCCAAAATTGTGTCACTGAGCTGTTTTTCCAGATGGTCTCTGTGCATGATCTACTCCGCAGGAACGAGTTGGATGTTCAGGATGCACCGATGACGTGTGCGACGAGCATGGGTCGCGTCCAACGACCCTTGCCGAGCGCGAGATCAGCTTCGTCGACGACCGCACCGCAATCAGCGCAGCGGACGAACTCCCACCGGCTGCTTCCCGGTTCGTCGGCGAACGTTCGCGCGTGCTGTCGTTGATCCAGCGGATGCTTGCACGCAGCGAGCTCCGCTGTGGCTTGGCGTAGTGATCGCATGAGCTACTCCGCAGGAGGAATGGGTTGAACGAGAATAGGAGCAGCGACGACGAGCTGCTCAGTCACGGGCGTGTGCGTGATGGCTCCGAGCATCGCGCCGATCTTGCGTGTGAAGCTCGAATCGGCGACGCCGTCTTGCATGTCGCCGAACGGGTTTTTGAAGACATACTCGAAGTGACCTCCGAGGCAGGTGGCTTCGTTGCGGAGCCACGGCTCCTTGTGCTCGAGGATGAGCATCGACGCGAGCACTTCTTCCTCCGGTGGCACTGTCCAGTCGTGGAAGTGAAGGATGCAGTCGTCGTCGAGGTCGATGCAGATGCGCGTGTGGTGTGCTGCGATGATGCTGTGGCGATGCGCGATGAGGTAGCGATGGCCTGAGAGACCACCCTGCACGATGACGTAGCGCTCCTTCGCCCACGTCGCATGCTGCTCTTCGTTCAAGAAGGAGAGGAGCACTTGGGTCGCTTCGGGGATCGCATCGACGTAGCAATCCGGGCACGACGGTGTCGGACGCGAAATCGTTGCAGCAGCTTCGGCGTCGGGTTTCTTCGCAAGCTCTTTGCTCTCTTCGCTCGGCTCGACCTTCGCAGGGTCGCGATACGGTTCTGGAGGAGCCTCGCCAGCGACATGCTTCTCGCACGTCTCGACGTGACCGTCCTTGAAGCGAATGGCCGTCAACGTTCCTGGACCCGGACGCATGATGGCTGCAACGACAGGCCCAACCTCTTCGATCGGCGCCTGGATCGTGACGGTCTTACGCTTCCAGAGCGCCGGCAGCGTGAGGAGCGACGTCTCTTCATCGAGCCACTTGCGGCTGTTGAAAGCGACGGAGAGTGCCGTCAGCACCTTCTTCTCAGCCTCAGTCGGCTTGACGATCGAGAGCTCGGTCTTCTGCGGGTCCTTCGAGCTCGGCTCGAGGCGAAGGTCGCCGTTCCACGACGGGGTGAACCACTTCATGTCTCAGTCCTTTCAGTCGCGTAGTCAAAGTCTTCGTGCGATCTCGGGTGCTCGTATTGCGCGTTCGGATAGATGCCGCCAGTGACTTCAATGCGATCGATTCGTCGGGCAGGTTCCCATCGACCACCTTGCTCGATGCCGACACACGGCGGAATGCAACAGTAACCTCCGATGGCCTTCGCTGTGTGCAGATGCCCGCGCGAGCAGCGTCCTGCGAAAGACGGCGGAGTGCGATACGCCGTCATCCGTGCCACGTCTCTCCACAGCACGGACAGACCGTGCCGTTCTTCGAGTTCTCCACCGTCTCCTGAACGGCGTCGGTCATGATCCCTTCGAACAGATGTGTCGATTGAGGACCCGCCAACGCACACATGATGTTCTCGCAGCAGATGCGCGCGACGCTCTTTGTACTCTCGGTGTACGAAGCGGCATCGAGCTTGCCCAAGGGCTGACGTTCACGACTAATCGCGCTGTGGAGACGCATCATCGCGCCTATGAAGTTCTTACGCGCTTGCTGCATCTCTTTGGACTGCATCTTGTCGGGCATAGGTCACGCGGCCTTTCGTGGATGTTTGGGAACGACGAACGCAGGTCGGAAGAAGAGCCCGGAGAACTTCGTGAAGGTACGTCCACCGAGCACGTTCTCGACGTCGGACTCGCGCATGGTCTTCTTCGTGAGAAGCATCATCACCATGCGGTGGAATTGCTGGCCGCTGTGCCGCGCCATGCGGTAGCCGTGCTTGAGCACTTCGATTTCGGCAGCTTCGAGAGGGTTCTTGTAGAGCTTCTCGAACGCCGGTGTTGAGCCTTCGAGCGGAGTCCAGGGCGGAGGCACAGCACGATCGACGAGCTTTTTGGCGAGCGCACGCGCCTTCAAGAGATCGGATTCGGCAGCCATCGATGACGCCTTGCCATGCACGAACGCCTCCGCAGCAACGCCGGCGAACGTGATGACGAGCGCGCACCACATACCGTCGGGTTTCTCCGTCGAATGGATCACGTACTCGACAACACCTCCAGTCTTCGTCTCGATTGATGCAACCGTCATCTCGGTTACGTACGTGCATGCCCACGCAGCAACCGCGTGGCCGGCTTCGTGTACCGCCATCCGACACTCAGTCGTGTCGATGAAAGCCTTTGCTTGCTCCGTCGAAACAGGCTCAGGTTGTAGCTCGGGCTTCGACATCGACTTCCAGTAGATGATGACCATGCCGATCAAAAACAGCGTGAACACGAATAGGATCACGTGCGGCTCGCTTGAAGCGCTGCACGTCCGACGCCGGTGATGCGCACGTCGAACAACTTGTGTGGACCCGCTGCGTCGTAGACCTTGGTCTCCCGGATGCGTACCCAGCCAAGCTTGGCCAGCGACCGCGCTATGGTGTTGCTGACACGACCACCACGAGCGACCTCAGCGAGGGCCTCGAACATCGCCGGCGTAATTTTGAGACGGTTCGGCATCACTTACCCTCGATGTCGCGGCGGTAGTCGAAGGGCATGTCGAGCACTTCACTGATCGTGACCATTCCAGCGCAGCCGGGTCGGCGATCGAACTCCACGAACTCGTGGTTGCGCATGATGATGCGCGAGATGACACGAATCTTGCCCTCGATGAACCGGATGCCACGGCTGGTGATGCGGTAGTACCCCGCGTGCGGGTTGCCATCGTCTCGAGCGATAGGGCGACGCTCGATCATCTTCCAGTAGATGAGACGCATGTACTCGCGCGATTGGATGATGCTCGTGAGCTTGGCGCGCTTGGCAAGCGTAGGTACGTGCGCCCACGTACCGTCGCGGTGGTAGAGATAGAGCGCGACGAGGAACTGACCCATCGCGCGATTGAGCGGACGCGAACGCGTCACGATGCGGTTGTGACACGTTTTGCAGACCTCGACGTCGATGACCGCCTTGTTGATGCCCTTGTCGATGCTCATGCAGCACCTTCCTTTCGAGGTGCAAGCTTCTTCTCGAGCTCGTCGAAGGCAGAAGCAAGACTCGCGACGCCAGCCTTGTCACCGTAGGCCATCGGTACGAAGGATGTGGAACACGCTTCCGCGATGGGCTTGAACGCGTCGTGGCGCATGAATCCTTCGAGAAGAATCACAGCTCCGAGCTTCTGGCCTCGGATGCGCGTGAGCAGCGGTCCCTGCGCTTTGGGGTTGTTGTGATCGATGGCGTGCCATTCGACGTTCAACCCGAAGCGTTCGTAGATCGAGGTGACTTTCTCGGGGATGAACATGCCTCCCGCAAGAAGTATTGGCTTCTCGAGCTTGCGTAGATGAGGCAGCTCGGGCCACGCGTGTTGTGCGTTCGCTGATGGAATTTTCTTCGCAGAAGGTGGTGGCTTCTTTGTCGACGAGGGTGGTGTCTCTGCGTCCTTGTCGAACTGTTGGACCTTGCGTCGCGATGTCGTAGCGATGGACGGCCACGAACCGCTGCTACCGAAAGCGAGACCCTTGATGAAATCCTGGACACCACCTTCGTGCTTCAAGCGCCCCAACGTCGGGATGATCTCTTGAAGCTTCTCGGCGTAGTGATGATCCTGCGGGAAACGTTCGAGCAAGATGCGCGTCTCCGCCGCGATGGCTTGCAAGAGGGGAAAGAGACGCGTCGTGTGTTGCGTCTTGAAGGTCTTGCGCAGCCCTTCGACCTCAGCGAGAAGACGTTTGGCGTCCGTGACATCTTCGGGCGCGATCCTCCTGAGCTGTCTCCTCGTGGAAGATAGCTGCGCTCCCTGCGTCAACAGCGTCGCGAACGATTCTGACGGCGGTATGACCGGTGCAATCTGAATGCGATCCGTCTGCGATGGCTGCGACGACGCAGGGACAGCTTTCGGTGGGAGCGCAACGGGAACATGCTCAGGAGTAGATGGAGGAGCAGCAGCAGAAGGATCGATGGTGACCGTCATCCCGCTCATCGCTTCCAGCAAAAAACCCTGCGCCCGTTTGAGATCCTCCAGCTCGGGGAGAGGATCCTGACCAAGCGCAACCAAGATGGTGTTGTTCACCCTCCGTTCGACGTCTTGCCGAAGGACAACTTCGTAAGCATCAAGCGCAGCTCGAAGTCGAGAGAGCTGGTCAGTGACCGGCTTCATCTCAACCTCGAGCTTTGCCTGCATCGCCGATTGAACGGCGTCGAGCTTCATCGCTTGCGCTCTCGAGTCTCGCCCGCCGCTTGACGCGCCTTTTTGGCATCGCGACACGGCTTGCAGCGTTTGGGCGGAGTGAAATTCTGCGACGTGTAGAACGTCTGATCCTTCTCGGTGAAGATGAAGTCGGCACCACACTCGACGCAGTTCAATGTCTGATCGGCCATCTCAGGTCTCCTCGGGCTCAACGTAACCAGCTTCAGTGCCGTGTCATGCAGCAGTTGCCTGCTGCGCCTTCCAGTGTTTGAGCATGTCAGGCCAGTTGTCGATCTTCATCTCGAACGAGAGCTCCATGTCTTGAAGTACGGCTTCCAACTCCTTCAGGCTCTTGCGCCCAAAGTTTTTCATCTTGAGCATGTCTCTCTTCGTCCACTGTACGAGCTCACCAATCCACATGATGTTCGCGTTGCGCAAACAGTTGTAGATGCGCACACTCACATTGAGATCGTCGGTAGAGATGAAAAAATTCGCGTTCGGTTCAGTGAGTATCTCCTCTTCGACTTCCTCTTCCTCTTCAGCGTCCTCAGCAGGAGCCGAGGGAGGAGTCGCTGTCGCGATCCCAGTAATGGCACCCACAGCGATTCCGAGGTAGCGCTTCTTCAACTTCTCCGGGGTCTCGAGAGCGAAGTTACGCATGCGATCTTTGTCGATGGGACGATCACCATCGAGAGCGTGACCGACGAGCTTCTTTTCGATCTCGGCCGACAAATCAATCATGCCTCGATCGCGCGCGAGAGACGCTGCAATGATGAGCGCGCTCGGCGTCTCGTTCTGTGAGTTCATGATGCCCGGGATGGCGCCGATGATCTCGCGGATGGCCTTCGCTCCGAAGGTCTCGGCCGAAGTCTGCGGGTTTGGCATCAAGACGCCACCGCTCGAGTAGCCACTCGAATAGCTGTCCTCGCCGTCCTCGTCCGACGAATACTGTTGACGCCGACCCTTGACCGCTGCTTCCGGGTTCTTGAACACCATGAAGAGGTCGCGCGCCCTCGCCGAGAGCTTGCCGATGGCGACGAGGTTCTTGTCGAGGTCGCCTTGCACGAGCCTCAAGAGCTCATCGCGGATCGAATCCACGAGCGCAGTCGGTAGCGCGTTCACGGTTCCTCGAACTTGGTGACGACCTGTGACGGCTTCGGCACGATGATCTCGCCTTTGATGATGAGGGCGCGACGCTCTTTGTCGTGGTTGATCCTCTTGCCATGGATCGTTTCGAAGTAGCCGCTGTCTTGCTCGGGAACCGCGTCGAAGAAGCCATCAATCTCGGTGTCGCCGTGCTTGTCCGGCGTGATTCGCTTCACGACCTCCGGCCATGAAAGCGGACCCTCGATGTGGGTCGGGTTGCCTGTGAGAATGAAGTATCCAACTGCCATGAGAACCTCCGTGCTTGAACTACACTTGTATAGCAAGCACGTCGAGCGCGCAAGATTCAGTGCTTGTCAGCTTTCTTTGGTAACGCGATGTAGAGCTGGCCCCCGTGTTCCTTCTGCGCCGAGAGCCATGATCGTGTTTCAGCTTCGTAGCCTGGCGTACCGGGTTCGAAGTACGGCACATCGGGTGGCAAGCCTTTGTACTCACCTTGGAGAACGAAGGCTTCCGTCAGCAACGATGCCTCCGGCGAATCAGGAGCCATCCCTGCAACGTGCGACTCCGTGCCGTCGAAGCTGCCGTCTGTATCGAAAAACAAGACGTTGTTCCCGATGCGAATCGCCGTCTGGCCGCTACCGCTGCGGAAGACCTGAAGTGGCGCCATCTCGAACGTCTTGCCGTCCTCGTGAACGAACACGACGCCCTTGCACATCATCGGCAGAATTTTCATCACGGCACGATTCCACGAGGTACGAGACTCGCAGCGATCCAGTTCTGACGTTTGCAGACCGGACAGTCGAATGTGTAGGCGTTGCCGTCGCGTGAATCTGCCACGAAGCTGAGATCACCCGCCGTGATCTCGAGCTTCGAAGAGCAACCAACACAGTCATACTCGTGTTTCCAACTCGACTGTTCACGCGCGTTGAAGAGAACTTTCACGGCGTCTCCTTCGTGGCTTCCTTGTCGGTCATCGTAATGAACAATCCCTTCCTCAGTGCATCGTCAGATCGACGATCGGTTCACCACTCTCTCCATCCGACGGCTCGACGGTGCCACACATGTTGATCCCACCGAAGTCGACAGCAATGTGCACCGGCCACGCTACGCCAGGAACATTCCCTTCAAGTTTCTGGCTGACGGTGAAGGCGTAACCGAGTGCTGTCAGAAGCACAGCGAGTTGTGCTTGGTTGGTCTCGTTCGGTTCGGTGTGAAGCGTGACCTTCGCTTTGCCTTTGCCCTCGAACCAACCCTTCCTCAATGAGGTGCCGAGGTTGCTCTTCGTCGAAGTCGACGAAGCAGCACGACGTTCACGGCGGTTCATGGCTGCTGACCGACAAGGGAGCCACGAAGGAGTGCTTCGCCGACCGTGATCCCATCGCTCCCAGCGAGGTAGCTTCGTTGAAGCGTTCGCACGACGTAGTCCGTCGGCGGTCGGATGTGAACGATGCTCACGTGGTCGTTCGATTGCACGGCGTGGATGGTGTAGCCGCGTTGAAGAACCCACGCGCGAGCACTCTTCGGAGTCCACGTACGTAGTGAGAAGACGTATTGCACCGTCACGCGCTCGGGAGCGGATGCAGCCATCGCAAAGCTTGTTGCTACGGCGGTCATCTCTTTGCGGCTGGGTTGTTGATCTCTCGGAGTTGCTTCACTGTCTGCATCTCGAGGAAGCCCTCGTCGCGAAGCTGACTGATGCGGAGAGCACCCTCCAGCTTGCCGAGCGTGCGATTGATGCTCGCCTTGGACAGCTTCTCTTCTTCGTACTCGACGATCGATGCCCACTTGCCGTTGTCGAGCTCCAGAGGTCCGTTCATCTCTACGTACGTGGTGATCTTACGCCGGATCTTCTTGAGGAGATTCTCGGCTGCAACGAGGCGCGTGTACACCTGCGCGACGTGTGCCGGCTCCATCATGGTCTCGGCGGTGTCGGCGAGGGCAAGAGGGTTCTGGTGCGCGGGACAGACTTCGAGCGCCGGGCAGTAGCGGCAGTGCATGCCAGGATAGAGCGCAGGCGTGCCTTCGAGAGCGCGACGAAGCTTGCTCCTCAAGAGCACGCGATGCTTGTCGAGCATGTCGAAGGTGAGAGCGCCTTCCGAGAGCTCCATGAACTCGTCATCGATGCGAACGATGAAGACGTACGCAGCGGTCGCGTTGG
>Ga0334722_10002805_pt1 | contig 19249 bp, 32 predicted proteins | sample C3_bottom_MG_FD_207210 | JGI IMG/M metagenome (GOLD analysis project Ga0334722, IMG submission 207210) | Sediment microbial communities from Yellowstone Lake, YNP, Wyoming, USA - C3_bottom | ecosystem: Environmental > Aquatic > Freshwater > Lake > Sediment | place: USA: Wyoming | collected...
ACCTCGCCAGTGGGTGAAGGCAGCACGTTATCTAGGGCATTCGAAAGAGTTGCGACTGCACTTGATTTCGTCGGTGGTTGGCCACGAAGCGGCCATCGAATGTGAAGGCTTTTTGCGCGTCATCAACGATCTGCCGACGCTGGACGAAGTGCTCAAATCACCGGACAGCGCAAAGGTTCCATCCGATCCGAGCGCCAAGTATGCGATCACGTCCATGCTCGCGCATGGTGCTAACCGTAAAACGTTCAAGCCGATATTGCAGTATGCAGCGCGGCTGGATCGTGAATTCGAGGTGTTGGCGGCAGTCGATGCCGTTCGCTTGCACCCTGAGTTGGCTAATACACCGGATTTCGGAATCTGGGCAGTGAAACATCAAGATGTGACATTATAAGTGTACTGAGCGCGGCGGTAACACCCGCCGCGTCACAGTGCGCTAACCACGCACTTTATAGGAGCACAAGACAATGACAAATCAAGTTGATCCTCGACTGCTGAAAGCGCGGGCGCAACTCATAATGACGCACCCGTTTTGGGGTGCGCTCAATATGCGTTTGGGCCTTGTTGAAAATCATAAGGTTCCGACCTTGTGCGTTGACGGCAAGAACATCTACTACAATCCTAAATTCCTCGACCAACTGACTGAGGAAGAAATCAAGGGCGTGCTTGCCCATGAGACTGATCACATCGCAAAAAAGCATCACTTGCGCCGCCGAAAGCGTGACGTGATGCGATGGAACAAAGCGTGTGATTACCAAATCAATCCTGATCTGATTGACGCGGGTTTCAAACTACCAAAGGGCGTGCTGCTCGATGGTCGCTTCGTGAAGCTTTCTTCCGAAGAAAACTACCGCATACTTGAGCAGGAAGAGCAGCAGCAGCAGCAGCAGCAACAACAACAACAACAGCAGCAATCGAAACAAGCGGCTGATGACAATGAAGGCCAAGGCAGCGCTGGCAGCGGTTCTGATGATGACGACAACGACAGCGACAACGACAAAAGCGAAGCCGGTGACAAAGCCGACGACGAAAATACCGACGATGGTAAAGGAACCGACAACAGCGATGAAGCTGACGAAGGCAAGGGCGATAGCGATGAAGTTACCAGCAAGCCCCAAAATGACGACCAAACTTCGCACGATCCTGGTCAGTGTGGTGGTGTGATCGATGGCGCAACGACTGAAGATGAAATCGCCGAAGCTGAAGCCGAGCTTGATGTGGCGATCCAACAGGCGATCAACGTTGCGATCAAGCAAGCTGGTCAATTGCCCGGTTACCTTGAAAACTTTGTGAAAGAATTCAAGAAGCCGAAGCAAGACTGGCGCGCAATCCTGCGTTCGTTTGTCGATCAATCTTCAAGCAAGGACTACACATGGGCACGACCTAACCGACGTTTCGCGACAGCACCCTTTGTGTTGCCAGGAACAAAGTCGGACGGCGTAAGCCACCTTGGTGTCTCGATGGATTGTTCGGGCTCAATTGATGTGCAAGCTGCATCGCGGTTCTGCGGGGAACTTCAAGAAGCGTTGGACAACGGTGCGGTCGATCATTTCACAGTGATCTACCACGACATTGAGGTCTACGCGGTCGATGAATTCAACGCGGGCGATCAGATTGAATTTCGGCCGTTCCGTGGTGGCGGTACGAGGTTCGTGCCGGTCTATAAGTGGTGGGATGACAACGCGCCAGACGTTTCCGGTGTGGTGCATTTCACCGATCTGGAAGCGAGCGATTGGCAATCGTTGCAGACACCTTCGTTTCCGGTGTTGTTCGCCGCTTACGGTGACCCGCGTCGCTATCGACAGTACACGCCGCCCTTCGGCGACGTGATCGAGTTGACCGACTAAAAGCGCGGCGAGAAATCGCCGCGCCCCTAACAGCCGAAGGTGCGCAGTCGTTGCGCGCCACCCACCCATGAGGGATGCGATGAGCAATCGCTTTATCCCACGTCGGGCACGCTGCTCAACACGGCGCGAGCGGTGCCAGCTTTTTGTGCTTGGCATCGCTACGATCTACGAAGGGCTAGTGGCAGCTTTGTCACTTGGCTTTTGGTCGGTCGAAACGCGCTCGTGGCTGCTGTTTGACGTATTTGACGACGACTAGAGTGTAGCGAAGCACGGCGGTGAGCCCCGCCGTGTCACGGTGCACTTGTGCATCTTATAGGAGCAAAAACTATGTACTGGACATGCGGAAGCGGGCTTGTCGAATTGGAAATGACCCTCGACCAAGCCCAATCTGTCTCGCACCAAGGTCGGTGCGATGCAGACGTTGCTGATCTGCGCACAGTGCCCAAGATCAAACGGCAGCTTGCCAAACTTGATCCCATCCAAGTAGCTCACACACTAAGAGGCTACGGTGCGTGGGATGAAACAGAACTGGCCGATCACGATGCAAATCTGAATCGGCTAGTCTGGATCGCCGGTTGCGATCTTGCCGAAGAGGCGGCGACGAAACGACGGAAGCAGCGAACGTACTCGCCGTCGCGTTGAACCTCTACGACCAACATCATAGACAAAAGAACTTCGACATCTAAGAGATAACGGTCGCGCGTGAGCGCGTAGGCTAGTAGCCGAGCACGTCCACAGTGCGGAAGGCCAACTCCAAAATCTTAGAGCGCAACGAAGCGCGGTAGTGAGCCCTGCCGCGTCACGGTGCGCTTTTGCGTGCCACAACCCTATAGGAGAAAAACAACATGACACAAAATCAGTTCAACTACGTTGTGCAAACCATTGGTGAATCCAAAAAGGTGACGATTATTGTCAATGGGCGCAAACTGACCGGCTTCGCTAAATTAGCACATCAAGCGGGTTACGAAGATTTTGGACTCGCTGAATTTGATGATGGCAAACTTCACGGCTTTATCAGCGTCGAAGCTGTGACTGCGATCTACGAAGCCGACAACCAATGATCGGCAAGGTCGAAGTCTACGCGGTAGGGCTTGTCCACTTATCTGCCTGCGCACCCAAGGACATGCCAGCCGAAGATGTCGTGGCCAATGTCAACTTACTACACCTCACAGGTATCAGCAGCCGATGGAAAATCCACGAAGGAGGGTTCAAAACCGGGCACAACAATCCTTGCGTCTGTGAGCAGGACGCAAGCCGCTTGCACTACCTGTTCGTTTGCTAACCAAAGAAAGGATACTGAGTTGAGTAACGTTACGAAGTTGAAATCGCGTAAGCAAAATGGCAGCGATGACGGCCGCAACGTCATTCTTGATCGCATCCGCAAAGGTGAGATCAGCGCCAAGGACGGTGCAAACCAATTATTTACCAAGCTAGGAATATCAATAGGTGAAGCTTGGCAACTCGCACTGTCTGCGGTGTCTGTCTGAGCGCAACGAAGCGGGCACCCAACAACGGTGCCCGTCACGGTGTGCTTGACACCAAACCAAACTTTATAGGAGTCAAAATTATGAGCACTCGCAGCGACATCATCGTCGAACGCAAAGACGGTAAGTGGTCCCGAATCTATTGCCATTGGGATGGCAACATCACCCACAACGGCAAAATTCTGTTCGAGCACTACAACGATCAAGAAAAAGCTGAAGAGCTAGTCAGCCACGGCGATATGTCATCGCTCGCCAAAAAATGCTCGAAGCCGGAAGGTCACAGCTTCGATAAGCCGGTCGAAGGTTACACAATCTACTACGGTCGTGATCGCGATGAGAAAAACACTGAAGCGACGGTCAAAGACTCGCTGGCCGAAGTGTGGCCTGAGAACGACGCGTGGACTGAATTCACATATGTCTGGACTGACGGCAAGTGGTGGGTTGGTGATCCAGACGAAGGCTCACAAACCTTGAACCTGCTTTCGGATGTTATCAGTGGCAAAAAGAAATTGACCCCGTTGATAAAAATGTTCGGCGGCATCGTGCTTGGTCGGCACAGTGGGGAGGTAGCGTGAGATGAGATCATCAATGATGAAATCATTGATTTGGTTGGTCGTGGGATTGTTCATTGGTTGGAACATCCCACGACCAGAGATCGTGACGAAGTGGCAAGCGGAAGCGGTCAAGGTCATCAAAGACAAATTGACTGAGATCGAAACGCAAGGAAGCAAGTAATGCACTTCTGTCGTGACTGCGCTGATAGCAACGGACGGTGCCTGCACGATCAGCGAAAAATTTGCGGATTTCCGAAAGGTCATCCGCTCTACGTCAAGCCACATCGTCGTAAGCAGCGCAAAACGGTACGGAAATAAAGGAGTAAATCATGAGCCATGTAATCCCCCTCATGACACCAAACCCAAACTGTGACGGCGCGCACTGCACCAACCGTAAAGGTGAAGTGCGCGTCTACCCACTTGGCGGCGGCAATCTGATCCTGTGCTATTCGTGCTGGAACCACGAAAACCTGTACCGTGCCGAGCGCGCTCGCAAATACAACAACCCTGAAAATTGGCCCGAGCAGGATTGGCAGAAAGCGAAGGTGTACGATGGCAGCTAGACCAGTCTGCGTGCATTGCCAACAGCCTTACGGACAGCGCAACATCAATGTCGAGATCGTGCGTTGGGCAAAGGGCGATCAAGAGCCACCGTACATTGGCAACGGCAAGGTCGTGAAGAAATCAGTCTTTCACGGTGCGAATGACAGTCACACTGTGATCAACGGCATTGATGTGACCGGCTACCATTTTCGCTATCGGCATATTTGGGATGGCGAGTCTTGGATTGGCGGTTACAATCCGTTCTGCACCTTGCGTTGCGCACTCGACTACGCAAGAAAAGCCCACCAAGTTCTCAAGCTTCATCAAAGGCGTCAAGAACATGCGTAAACGTGTTTCCACAGACCTGCCAATAGTCCCACTGGACGAAGGTAAAACGGTGACCCTTACTTGGGACACCGACATCCGTGCAAAACTTGTGCTAGTCGGCCCTGAGCAGTCAGAAATTAAGTTGACTGACGGGCGGACTCAGTATCATCCTAACCGTGATTTGCGTCTTATAGGAACAGCAAAGGAAACCTCCAATGTCAAAGACCTTCCCCAAAATCGAAGCCGCGCTCGACAAGCTCGCGGACATTCCAAGCCCCGAAAAAAGTAAAGTTGGCGTGCTCTTCCACGAAGCCTTCATCTGGCAAGAGGCCAGCAAGGCTGCGGAGAAAGAGCTTGCTGATCGGTGGAAAGCAATTGACGCAGCGAAGATCATCCCTAGCAAGGACTTGCTACGTGAAGAAATACTCGGTGAGAAAAACGTCAAAGACACCGAATGCTACTCGTGCATCGTCAAGGTGAGTTTGCCGTCACAAAAGTTCTCGCTTGAAGACTTCATCTCGGCGCTCACCAAGAAATATAAGCTCAGCGCACTTGAGCTTACGCAGATCGCCGACAACTGCAAATCCGAAGGCACGGCATCAGTGTCGCGCCGTATCGTTGAAGCAGCGTGATGTGAAAACACTTCCCGAGATCGTGGAAAGTCTGGAAATTCTCGCGGCTGGCACAGATTCGTGGAAGCCAAAAGAATTGAAAGCCTACACACTTGAACTACGGACGCAGCTTTTAGCGACAAACTATCGGCTGCGTCCGCTCATACATGCGCTTGATTGGGCGATCCCAATCATTGAAAGCGCCAAAATTGAACCATATAAATTGGTGCTGGCGCGATACGTGCTTGAGCAAGCGCGTGGGTTACTGACTGAAAGGACACAAGATGACCATCACGACAACTTGGATTCTGTTGATGGTGTTCGTGGTGGGCGATAGCAGACCCTCAACACTTCAACAGACATTCGCGGATCGTGAAGCCTGCATCGCAGCGCTTAATGGTCTAAAAGATTCAGCGGAAAACACCAAGGCCAGTGTTAGGGTGGGGGCTGCAATTTGCGCACCGTACGTGACGCTGCCCCCATCTGATTTACGACTTAAAAGACAATAGCGAAACGGGCACGTGAGCGCCCGTCTGTCGGTAACGCAGCTAGTCCGACACTGAATGAGCACGCTGCTTTAGGAAGGCTCAAATGTTCACATTCGTTGTCTACTGTGAAGGGCCAAAACTTTGGAAGTGCTTAGAAGCACTCGAAGGGCTGGCGCTAAAAATCGACACGCCACGATCCGTCATCAACCTATCGATCAAAGACGGAAAGATGCTGGCAACACACAACGGCACACTGTTGTCCGAATTCAAAGCACAATTGAAAAAGGACAAAACAGCAATCGTCACGCCTACTTTACTCAAAGCATTCGTGACGAAAAACGGCCGCGCTGAAAAGTCGTATTCCAACTTGCTGCGTGAAGCCAAGGCGGAACACGTGCTGAAGAAAGCACGCAAGTCCGGTGGCACCACCAAGTCGGCATACGAAGTAAATACGGGGGCGCTCAATGCCTAGGTCAGTCGGCGGCTATGCCGCGTACATGTTCAAGGACAAAGACCCCGCCATCCACTCGCTTCGCACAGCAATCGAGGATGAGATCGGACACAGAATCACCAAGCGTGATTTGAAGATGGTCCGATACGGTGGCGGTCCAACACCACAAACTACTGACGCAATGTTTTTTGGTGAAACGCTTCGGCCGCGCAACGCCACGCTCGACGCCACAGGGGCAACCTACGGGCTGAAGCGTGTGTGGGAAGCGGACAAGGGCGTCAAGCCGTCCGAAAAAACATTGCTTAAGTGGCGTGCCGATCATGGCGTCAGCACACCACGCGGTGTGAATGGCAAGAACGGTAAAGCCAAAACCTAACACGCCGGTCAAAACGCGGGAGCGCCACGATGATAATGTAACGGGGTAGCAAATAAATTCCGACCGGCAGCTACCCCGTTGCCCACTTATAGGAGAGTCAAAATGACAAGATACCGGGTATCAATCAACAAGTTGGATCATCGCGGCCACGATATTCGCTACAACGAAGACAAAGGCTTGTGGGAATGCGCTGAATTTGACTTGGCATATGAACAACTCAAAGGGCTGAAGGAAGCCATCAACCGCAAGCTCGCCGCTGAAGGCAAAGCAAAAGTCGCAGGCATAAGAATTGGTGATAGTCGATGGAGCGGTGGTCCTGAAAAGGTCACTATCACATCTGTCTTGGCTGATGGTTATTGCTGGATCATAAACGAACACGGTAACCGTTCGAGAGTGCGATGCGAAATTGTCGCCCTTGATACACCTGAGAATTGGAAACTACTGAAAGAATACGACGCACTTATAAAACTGATAACCATCGCCGAAAAGAACGCCGAGAAATTCCTGAAGGCGATTCCAAAAGTCTCGCGCAAGATGCTAAGTGAGTTGAAGGTTGCCGAAGCTGAAAAGGCTGCGTAGGTTCTAGGGTTGAAGTCGTTGAGCCCCGGCGACGTAGAGAGGCGCGACAATGGAGTGTTTGTCGCAGCCGCTCCTAAACTAACGGGAACAGGTCCGGGGTATCCCCGAAGCCCCTCACGCGCAAGCGTGGGGGGCTTTTGTCGTTTAATTTATGCCTCGCAGTATAATTCTGGTATGGGCAGCGCATCGAAGCAGAAGAAGGTCGTGCGTTGGCGTCAGTGTCCAATCATCGGATTGGAGCACTACGATATTTCCGATCATGGTGACGTTCGGCGTAACAAGCCTGGAAAGACAAGGCAAAATACGCCACCAAAAGGTCGGGAGAACAATGGTTACCAACGTTATAAACTCACAAATTCTGACGGCAAAAAGCTAGAGATCGGGGCGCACCAACTTGTGCTACGCACATTCAAAGGGCCACCACCAACGTCAAAGCATCTAAGCGCACACAATGACGGTAACGGATTAAATAACTACTACGAAAATTTGCGATGGGCAACCCAAAAATCAAACTTGGCTGATCGCGATAAGCACGGCACTAACATTAGAGGGGAGCGCAACGGGCGTGCCAAACTAACGGCAAGTCAAGTGTTGCGTCTAAGACGCGATCACAAAAAACTTTTGGCTACGGGAAACACATACGGAAACGTGCGGGCACTTCAAAAACGATACGGTCTAAAATCGTCATCTAGCTTTTACGCCGCACTCTCAGGGCAGCATTGGGGACATATATGAAGCCCGGTGCAGGGAAGCGTAAAGGAAGTTCGTTCGAGCGGGACGTATGCCGCGCCTTGTCTTTGTGGATCACGAACGGCAAGCTCGAAGATTGTTTATGGCGATCTGCCATGTCAGGTGGACGCGCGACGGCTGCGCGCAAGAAAGGTAGCGTTGTCAGACAGGCCGGTGACATCACTGCTGTTGCACCCGAAGGCCACGTGCTCACTGATCACTGGTATATCGAATGCAAGTTCTACAAGGACTTCGAGATCGCGAGCATGTTGATCGCAAACACGGGCAAGCTCGCATCTTTTTGGAACATCGCGCGCCACCAGTCGGCGCACCACAAAAAATTCCCGATGCTGATCTTCAAATCCAACCGGATGCCGGTGCTGGTCATCGTCTCACCCGGCACGCTTGAGCAATTCATCGACGACACAAAGATCGGTGTGCCCACTGTTATCAAGCCCGGTGCCTACGACATTTGGCACTTCGACGCCCTGATGCAGACAACGTGGACACGAGCAGTGTGATGTTGCCAATTCCAAACGCTGCACTAAATCAGCATATCGTAGTGCTAGGCAAAACCCGCTCTGGTAAATCCTCGACTCTGCGTATCCTCGTTGAACATTTGCTCGATAACAAAAAACCAGTTTGCATCATTGACCCGAAGGGTGATTGGTGGGGTATCAAATCGTCCGCGAGCGGAAAGCGTGCTGGCTACGACGTTGTAATCTTTGGCGGCGTACATGCTGATGTTCCAATCAACCAACATTCCGGCAAAATAATTGCTGAGCTAGTAGCAATAGGTAATAGACCCTGCATCATTGACCTTGGTGGATGGTTCGTCGGTGAACGCACACGGTTCTTTATTGACTTCGCCTCGACGCTATTTGCCAAAACGCACGGTCACCGTTGGCTTGTGATCGACGAATCTCACAATTTTGCACCTCAAGGCAAAATCATGGACGTGGATGCAGGCAAAATGCTGCATTGGGCAAATCGATTAGCAAGCGAAGGTGCTGGTAAAGGCATTGTATTATTGTCCGCGTCACAACGCCCACAGAAAGTTCACAAGGATTATCTCACATCGCATGAAACGCTGATTGCCAAGCGGGTTATTCACCCACTTGATCGAGCAGCAATGAAAGATTGGATTGACGGTTGCGGTGATCCGGTAAAGGGCAAGGAAGTGCTCGACACCATGGCAGGTCTGCAACGTAGCGAAGGCTGGGTGTGGTCACCAGAAATTAATTTTGGGCCTAAGCGCGTTCGCTTTCCAATGTTCAAAACCTACGACAGCTTTGCCGTACAAACCGGGCGTGCCGGGCGAAAATTGAAGGGCTGGGCGACGGTTGATCTTGAAGACGTGAAAAGCAAATTAGCCGCCGTAGTTGAAGAAGCAAAAGCGAATGATCCAAAAGAATTACGTGCAGCCGTTATCAAGAAAGACCAGGAAATCGCCCAACTCAAAAGCGAGCTAGGTTCTAGGACAAAGGCAAATCCCGAGACAGTCAAAGCAGCAGAAGCGCGAGGTTTTGAGCAAGCAAAGCGGAAGCTGACGGCTTCAATTGAGCAAAAGGTGAAGGCCGCTCAATTGAAAATTCTAACCGATCTGATCAATCGTGTGCGTGGTGCAACTGTATCAACCACGGACGTTAAATTTGAACCGTCAATTCCGATAGTGCACTCACAACCAGCCGCACCCAGAATTAAACAAACTCAGATGACAGAGCAGCCCAACGGCAAGATGCCCCCGATAGTCCGCAAAATTCTCGATCAAATACATCGGGCCAATCCGGTAGCATTGTCGTTTGAATCAGCGGCACTACGCGCCGCTGTATCCAGACGTTCCAGTGCTTATGATCGCTACCGACAAATTGTCGAAAGCTCTGAAGAAATTCAGCGTCGAGAGGATGGTCGATTATTCTCAGCCCCCGGATACGCTACGCCAGTAGAACGCGGTGCAAATCCGATTGACGCTTTCGCTGCACGACTTCCACCGTCTTACGCACGAATGCTGCGTGCGATTGCTACACAAGGTGGCCCAGTCACAAAAGAACAAATTGCACAAATTGCAAACATCAGCCCAACGTCAAGCGGATTAGCTTCTGGTTTGCGTGAACTGCTTGCGTTAGCTCTTATAGAGCAAGAAAATGATTCCTACACGTTACATCAAGATTTATCCGTGTGAGAAACCAAATGCCAATCATCATCACATCTGATTTACATTTTTCGGATAATCCACGTGATGCCTACCGTCACGCATTTGTACCGTGGGTGCACAAGCAGGCCAAGCAATGCAACGCACAAGCAATCCTGATGCAGACAACGTGGACGCGCAAAGTCTGATGCCCTTCAAACCTAAAAACTTGACCGGAAAAAAATTCGGTAGGCTTGTGGTTATTAAGCAAGCAGGCTGGACAAAAGCGCGCAACGCACGATGGCTCTGCAAGTGCGCTTGCAAAAAACAAACAATTTGCGCTGGCGGTGACCTGACAAGTGGTTCAACAGTAAGCTGTGGCTGCTATCGACAAGAGAACAGCCGTAATCTAGCCAGCAAAAGATTCTTGAAGCACGGTCACGCTAAAAAGGACCAAACAACACGCATCTATAATTGTTGGCGTGACATGGTAGCTAGATGCAATCGCCCATCGCATAACGCTTACAAATACTACGGCAAGCGCGGAATCCTGGTATGCACTCACTGGCTAAAATTTGAGAACTTCGCCGCTGATATGGCACCTATGCCAAAAGGTCTAACGCTTGAGCGTCGTAACAACAACGGCAACTATAAGAAATCAAATTGTTGTTGGGCCACTCGGAAGCAGCAAATTAACAATCGTCGCCCTCAAGTCGAGTGGCACGCACCACCAGGACCGCACCCATGACAATTTTAGTCACTGCCGACCTACACTTCTCAGACAATCCAAGAGATAACTATCGACATAATTTTGTTGATTGGTTAGCCAAAAAAGCCGAAGAGCTTTCGGCAAGAGCGATAATAGTTGCGGGGGACTTGTGCGAAGAAAAAGATCGCCATAGCGCGATGCTGGTCAACATAGTTGTGCAGCACTTTGACAAACTATCGCAGTGCTGCCCGGTGATCGTGCTTGAAGGCAACCATGATTACGTTTCTGATCCGAACAATCCTTTCTTTGCCTTCCTCAGTCACCTCGATAACGTGCACTGGATTGGCGACATCACAACCGGGAATCAATTGCGTGATCGTATCGGCTCGATCCGTGGCAACGTACTTGCCGACGCGGGTGAGTGCATCTTCTTGCCTCACACGCGTGACATCACACGCTGGAAAAATCTCGACTTCAAAAAATACGATTATGTGTTCGCACATAATACGTTTGCCGGTGCCAACATTGGGCCACGCCGTCTTGAAGGCATCCCACTCGATATGTTTACCGGCCGCGCAAAGATCATCAGCGGTGACATCCATGTACCGCAGACATTTGACTGCGTGACGTACTGCGGGGCACCTTATCTCTGCGATTTTGGTGATGACTATGATCCACGAATCATCGTACTCGACAAACTCAAGATGAAATCGGTGCCGATACCCGGTGTGCAGAAGCGGCTGGTTACGATCACAGACGTCAAGGATTTACCCCAAGGCTTCAAAGGCGCGGGCATTGGTCAGGGCGACATCTTGAAAGTGCGCGTGAATCTTCCGCCCGGTGATCGCGAAGCGTGGGCCACCATTCAACAAGACGTTAAGGATTGGTGCGTCGAGCACGGCTTCGTTCCATATACCGTGCAGCCGGTTGGCCCGACCAATCAAGGCACCAAGCGCAAATCCAAGTTGAACGGCGCTCGTACTGACAAGCAGATTCTTGGGGATTACTGCAAACGGCATGGTCTAACGGCAGGCCAAATTGCTGTAGGAGAAGAGCTTCTATGAATTAGGCACGGTAAGGCGAGGTCAGGTCTAACGAGACGTGACAGGCTTTGGCGAGGTCTGATCTGATTAGGCAAGGCAGGCAAACAAAATAGGAGGTCAACATGCCTAGAACAATCTGGAAATTTGAGTGGAGCGGCCGTGCGTCCATCATGACGATTGAAATGCCGAAAGGTGCCGTACCGCTAAGCGTGCATCCACAAGGAACCGGCTTCAATATTTGGGCCATCGTCGATCCGACAAAAGAGAAAGAGCCACGTAAATTCCTCGCCGCCACGACAGGTGGGGACTTCACCGAAACGAATGCCAACTACATCGGCACCGTCGTGCTCGATCAAGGCTACTTCGTTCTGCACATCTTCGAAATCCTACCCAGCGTAGCGTGAGTTGGGTACTGATCATACTGCTCAATACCCCACTCGGTATGAGCACTCACTACACGCCCTTTGTCGTGTTGCCGGGGGCGTATGTAGACAAGTCGCGGTGTGAAGAGTTTGGCAAAGCTGCCATCGGCACAGAATGGACACTGGCCGATGGCATTAAAACTGAAAGTCGTGGCGTATGGGGATGGATGTGCCTTCGAAGATGAAATCAAAATTTCGTTTCAACGTTCGCAATAAAGGCGACGGACTGACGCTGCTAAAATCGTTGAAGACAAACAGCGTGCCCGTCGTGTTCTTTGACCCGCAGTATCGTGCACTGCTCGACAAGATGGACTACGGCAACGAGGGTGCACGGCAAGGGCGACGTGCAGCCTTGCCCGCGATGGACGAGCGGACGATTGAAGCTTTCTTCATCGAGATCAGACGTGTGCTTCGACCGTCCGGGCATTTGTTCATGTGGGTGGATAAATATACGCTCTGCGAGAAGCGTTACCCTGCCGATCTATTGAAGCGCGTCGATCTACTGACGTGGGAAAAATCGAAGATCGGAATGGGCTATCGATTCCGACATAAGAGCGAACATCTACTGACATTTCAAAAGCCGCCTGCACGAGCAAAAGGCAAGTGGAAGGATCATTCGATCCCCGATGTTTGGACGACCGCAATGGAGCACGCTGAAATCAGAGCCATCGTGACCCTATGGTTTGATCACGTTCATCAAAAGCCAATCGGCCTACAGACGCGCCTGATAAAAGCTGTGACCAAAGCAGGCGATCTCGTAGTTGATCCTTGCGCTGGGGGCTACGGTGTGATGGCAGCCGCTCGATCCGCCAGCCGCAAATTTCTTGGATGTGATCTTGTTGTGAGTTGACATGAGCGATCTGGATATAAAGCTCGCGCACTGGCACAAAGAACTTGCGAAAGTAGCAGGTGAAATGTCCACCGCGCTTGCGCGCAGGAAGATGCGAAAAGACGCGACCGCTGATTGGTGCAAGCGGCTGCACAAAGTAGTTGAAGAGATGTGTGAGGAAGATAATGGCTAGGTATCATGAAATACGATTGAAATCTGTTGCACTGCTTGCTGATCGAGTGGAAAAAAACGATCCCAAGCCTGCTCTAGGTGTCCACATCAAAGCCAGGAACAAATGCGGCATCGCACCTTGGGAAGAGTTCAATGTAATATTGATCCTACGCCCTTGGCAGTATTCTAGGTTCACAAATTGCTTGCGCGAGATTTCAAAATCTACAGAAACAAAAGAGGCGGCGGGATTTGAACCGATAAAAGTTCACAAATTCCCAAGGCAAGACATCGGCGAAGATGATCTCGATTACGGAATAATAAGTGACATCAATTTAGGGGTGAGTTACACTGACGGTAAAGGTATGTCCGCTACAATATCACCACCACACACAAAGAATCTGTTAGCAAAAGCAGCCAAATGGCGTGCTCCCGTTTGGTGCATCACATGCGACGGTGGTTACGAAGATTTCCCAATACACTTATCGAAAACTCAAGCACAGCAGTTGCTTCCTTTATTCGAGCATTATCGAAAAAATATCTGGCCCCAAAGTAACGCTGATGAGTTGCCTCTCAAATGAACCTAGATTTTAAACGTCTCACCATTGAAAATTTCAAATCGTTCGTGGAAGCGCAAACGCTCGACCTGTCAGCTAACAATCCTGGTCTACATTTCTTATGTGGGGAAAATAAAGCTGAGCCTTCACTCGGTGCAAATGGCGCTGGCAAGAGCACTGTATTTGAAGCGCTGTCGTGGTGCCTATACGGCCGCACGGTTAGCGGATTGCGCAACCCCGACATCAAGCCGTGGGCGAACAGCAAAGCAACATTGGTCGGTGTTGAGACTGTCACTGACGACAAGACACATGTGATCATCCGCTCGACTAGTCCAAACAGGATCACCATCGACGACACCGATGCCACACAAGACGACGTTGAAAAGCTGATCGGGCTACGCCCCGAAGTATTCTGGCACACCATCATGCTCGGGCAGGGCCAGCCATTGTTCTACGACCTGCCACCGGCTGACAAGTTGCGCGTATTCAGTGAGGTGCTGCAACTCGACCGTTGGGAGGTTCGATCCGAACACGCTGGCGCAAAAGTGCGCGAGCTAGAGCGCGAGCAGGACCAGATCGACGGTGAGCTACGCGGTGCCGAGTCACAAATGACTGAGCTTGTCCGCACGCTGACTGAGGCAAAGCAAAGCTCTGAGAGTTGGGAAAGCACCCGGCAGGACACTCTACGCAACCTCGACAAGATCGTCGTCCAAACCCGCGCCAAAATGGAGCAGGCTGACACCGCTTTGGGTACGGCCGATCTAAAGCAGGATTCGGCCGGTACGGAAGCCAAGCAGTTGGCTAAAGATGTGCAGAGGCTAGAAGATACCTTCCGAGAGGCAGAAACCGCTGTACGGGCTCGCCAGGGCGAACGTCAGCATCAGGAAATCATCAAATCTCAGGCTGAGCGTGATCTACACGACCTCAGTACCAGCAAAACCTGCCCTACATGTGGCCAACCAATCAAGAAGAGCAACGTTACCGAACACCAATTCGCCATGCAGACGAAGATTGCTACCGCTACCAGCAAGCTCGCCAAGCTGCCTATTACACCTTTAGTAACCGAAGCCGAAACGCACAAGAAAGCGCTGGCTATCGCCGTTAAGACTAAGCGCGAGTTTGAAGCCAAGGAAGACGAAGCCCGTGATGCTGTTGATCGATTGCGTCGTACAGCCGTTGAAGCCAAGGGCAATTACACGCAAGCAGTCGAGCGCCGGAAAGTAGCTGAAGCCGAGAGCAATCCGCACCGTGAGATCGTCTCCAAAATGCGTAAGCGTGTAACCGAAGCTGAAGAGGCCAGTGTCAAACTCACCAACGAAATGAAAATCGTCACGCGCGAGATCGAGCTACATCGGTTTTGGGTGAGAGGCTTCAAAGATGTTCGCCTGCACGTGATCGACGAAGTGTTGCAAGAGCTAGAAATCGTCACCAACGAGTTGCTTAGTGAAGTCGGCATGGGCGAATGGATCGTGACGTACGACACCGAACGTGAAACGAAAAAGGGCACGACACAGCGTGGCCTAGATGTCAGCGTTCTAGGACCAGGAAACAAAGCGCCGGTAAAGTGGGAGTCTTGGTCGGGGGGTGAAGGCCAACGGCTGAGGGTAGTTGGGGCCTTGGCTTTGAGTGAGGTGCTGCTAAATCATGCGGGTGTGGTGCCAAGCCTTGAACTGCTCGACGAGCCTAGCCGGGGATTGTCAAGTGAAGGTGTGCATGATCTAATTGAAATGCTTGCCTCAAGAGCAAAATCTTTGAGCAAAAACATTTTTTACGTGGACCACATGGCCAGAGAAACTACCAAATTTGTGTCGGTTATAACTGTCGTCAAAGACAAAGCAGGAAGTCATATTGCATAAAAAGAAATTCGTGGAAGCACGTCACGTAATTGGCGACCGACTCGATGCACTTCACCTCGACAGTCACCGTCATGAAAGACAAAAACGGATCACACTTAAAATTTGTGTAGAAGTAAGCCGCCAGCGGCTTACTTGCGAAACTATTTTCGTAGATCAATTACACGCTGCTCTAAGCGCTCGACGCGCACGCCTATACTCATTAGACCTGTGCCGAGATTCGTCAAACGTTCGTCTTGCCGTGCAAGGTCCACAGTCACTTTGGTTAAAACATCAAGTCGAAGTTCAAGTTTTTCCATCCTAAGTCCCATAAAATCAAGCTGCAATTTTGTACCGTAGTAAGCACCACCACCGGCAATCAAAAAAGCGCACATCGAAAGTACGTGACCTAGATTTATGGTGAAGTCAAAAACCGGACGGCCATTACGACTACCCAAAATGTTTGTGCCGCTCCCAAGATCGCTCATGTTTACGTTTCCCTTATTTTCTAGGGCTACTTGGGTACTGCACGCTCAATCCGCGTCTCTGTATCCTTGATCTGCTTTTCCAAGTTTTTAATGTACTCTTTCGCAGTCTCACTCTTGGTCGCGGCAGGGTCTTGCCTAGCTCGCCGCAAATACTCCTGCAATTGAAACAAAGTCTGACGATCCGTCGCCACCGCTTGATTGCGCTGATCGATCCGACGCTCATATTGAGCGACATACCAATAATCCTCAATGATCGGCCGCACATGCGAGAGGCCGATGATTGCACCAGTGATACTGGCGATCAGTGCTGTGATCATTGTAATCTTCCCCGCAGGCGAAGTGGCCGACCACCAATCCGCAAAACGTTGCATCGTAGTCAGTGGCTGCACGGGTAGGTGCACATTTGAGTATGCACTTCGCCCCGAAGTTTTCTTTGCCTTGATAACCATTGATACACCCCTTGTGTTTTTGGGGAAGTTTACGACTGCGGTGGCGGTTCAACCACAATCGCAGCAGCCTGAGCTTCAAGCTCGTCGGCGATGGCATCGAGCGCGTCAATCTCAGCTTGTGTGACTTGCGTCGGGTCTTTAGCGAACACGTTCCTGACCGCTTCGTAAGTCTTGAACAAATCGCCTGCGATAGTGGTCACATCGTTGACTTGTGATGCCAAGGCAGTGGCAGCATTAAGCGCACGCGCGGCGACTGAGATGATTGCAAGAATTTCCATAACTAAACCCTCCAATTAAAGTGCAAGCAATTTAGTTGCCCCGCACTTGATTCATGATGGCGATGATACGTTGAAGCTCGTCGTAGGCGACACGGGCGTTCACCGTGTTGTTCTCGCGCACAAAGCGGATCAGTTCTTTGCGCACCGGACTGGCATCCGCGATGGCTTTCTTAATGCTCAACCGCGTCTGATAGTCACCGCAGTTGTTTGCAGGCCACGCCGCCTGCCCAACCGCACATGTTGGGAGTTTGAGATATTTGAGCGCGATACGCGTTGCCGTCACATGCGCCTGCAAAATCGCTTGCAGTTCGTTGTTGGTAATTGGATTGCTGACCTGAGCGGTGAGCACCGAAGTAATCTTACTGAAATCGCTGCCAGCACACGCTGCCAGCGGAAGGGTAAGCGCGAGCAACGCCACCCGGAACAGTTTCATCATAACCTTCACTCCTTACTTTGGTTTGTACTGCAAAACAGCCGCATCGATGTCGGCTTCGGTATACTCCAATGCGTGCAGTGTCGCACGGAATACTTCTTCAGAGTAATCACCGCGTTCGAAGTGCGCGGCTGAAGCTTCAAATAGTTGTTGTGTGGAAGGACCACTGCTAGGCTGCACATCATTGTGAACGGCGGGCTGGATTGGCACCGCCATCTTAGGAACGATAGGAACGCCACCAGAGCCGGTGCCGGTAAGCACCTTGTCAAGCGTTGCTTGAGTAGCAGCCGTTGCACTGGCTGCCGTAGCCATCGCTTTGGCTGCGGTGTCCGCCGCTTTCTTCGTTGCTTCGTCCTTATCGGTTGATCCCTTCGACGATCCAAAATAATAGCCGATGACGATACCGGCAAATGTTGTCAGGCTACCTGATCCCTGATTTAAAATTGCCAAAATACCAGGACTGAGGTCTTTAGCAGCCGGGACAAAGACGGCGATAGCAAACCAAGCGGCCTGATTCGCAAAAAATCCGAGCAGCGCACCAAAACCAACAACCGCCTGCATGACGCTCCACGACTTATACTTGGTCGTGCCATCTACCTCGTTAGCCATCATTGGCCCCTTTTTCTTGATGACAAATCAAACGTAGGCTTTCCCCGCCTCGAACAATACACGAAGTTCGGACACCCCTTTGCCTGTCTTCATTTGGTAATGCGGGCGATCAACAAAGTGCCAATCACCACCCCACTCAAGTTCCGGTATGGAAGCCTTCACAAGTTTTGAAAGATCAATATACGCTTGCTCTTCCGCTTGCCCACTCAAGCCGGATTTTCCTTCGCCCGTCAGATAATGGTCACGCCAAAATAAATCCACATCGACGGCGATACCAAAATTATGGTTCGACTGACCGCACTGCGCATTCGTAACTTTGCGTCCGGGTGCTGTGCGGCCTTGTGCGTAGAGCGCGTTTTGCTCTGCGCATGAACGCGTACCAGAGCCAAGTCGAGCACGAAAATCGGAAGGCAGAGACTTCGCTGCAATCATGAGCTTACGCGCAAGCACCTGCATTGCAGGCAGCAAAGTATGAATTGCCATCTCAGTTCTAGGTTCGAAGCGGCCAAACTGCACGATTTGATCGTTGTAGAACGCGTCGAATTTGTTGGACGCGCCCTGCGACATTGGCCCCCAATGACCATCAATCTTGTCGGCTGGGTAGAGCCCAGCAACTGCCCAAAGCCGTTGTGAAAACCAAACGTCTACCTGTGCGCTCATGTTCGCCTCCTTTTAATCGAAACAGTAATTAATGTCGTAAGTAACATTCGAATTGTGTGGACCAGTGATGACTTGCACAGCCATGATGATTGTCTCTTCGAACGGTGTCATGCCTGTCAAATCAAAGGCAATGCCGGATGGTCCTGTCGCAGCACTACCAGAATTAGCTGCTGCTCCCCCCGTATCATCTTGCCCTGCGATGATCTGTGCAGCCGATGCTAGATCATGTCCTGCATTCGGGTAGGCAACCCAGTAGATCGTACCGACCGACCCCATGTCAGTGAGAACGTTTACATTGATGATGCCTGGGCCAACAAAGAACCCATCAGTTTGCATACTGATCTGCGGTAGATCGAGAACTTCAATCTGGAATATTGTAAGCTCGTCAAAGTCACCACGCGTATCGGTGACCCTAACAGTCAGTCCTGTGTAGACACCTACAATAGTTGGGTAGCCATGAACCGTGGCGTGGGTAGCGTCCGTCTGCTCAATAAAAATGCCGGTAGGCCAATCACCAATTAGCTCAAAAATACGCGCCGGAATTCCGTTTGCTGCCGTCACAATAAATGAATACTCAGGCGTTTGAGGGTAGCCACCAACGTACACTGCTTGATCAGCTTCAACAATTGGTGTGCCGCTGATTGAAACGGGCGTC
>Ga0334722_10002806_pt1 | contig 19247 bp, 23 predicted proteins | sample C3_bottom_MG_FD_207210 | JGI IMG/M metagenome (GOLD analysis project Ga0334722, IMG submission 207210) | Sediment microbial communities from Yellowstone Lake, YNP, Wyoming, USA - C3_bottom | ecosystem: Environmental > Aquatic > Freshwater > Lake > Sediment | place: USA: Wyoming | collected...
TTTTTCACGCGCTTTGGCGAATGATCCGCTGGAAATCGCATCATGACGAGTTTTCGTGTCATATGCTAACAAAAGAAGCAATTATTCAATTTTCAAATTGGAGACAATTCAAAGTAAAAAAACAAACCGTGCGCGGTTACGATCGCGAGCTGAGAAACTTCTGCCTATTCCTCCGCAATCCGGAAATCGAGAATATCGCCTTGAACGATGTGATGGAATACCTCAACGGGATGGCCGATCTCGGGTGGGACAGAAACAGCTTTGTCGGCAAATGCATGGCGCTCCGCAAATTCTTCGAATTCTACAGACTGCAGGGATACAAGGTGGTTGATGAGGAATTGATTCCCATCCCGGATAGAGAAATGAAACTTCCGCGAGTGGCGAACGATGAACAATTTGATCAGCTTATCTCAATCATCCCGAAAGAATCGAACGACCCCCGCCACATAAGAAATTTGGCAATCATCGGCCTCTTGTGGGATACCGGAGCACGCAACGGGGAAATATGCTCGCTCAATGTCGAGGATCTAGATCTGAAAGAAATGAGGGCGGTGATAAAAACGGAAAAAGCGAAAACGCGCCGGCCATTCAGGGAGATATTCTGGACTGAGAGTACAAATGATTATCTGATAAACTGGCTCAAGAAAAGAAAACATCTTGATGGAGCGGTGAAATTCGCGGAGCCCGATGCGCTTTTCATATCGGCTACAAGTTCGAAATATGGACAGAGATTCAGCATCAAAGGTCTGGGAGAAATGCTGAGACGATATTGCAATCGAGCCAAAATGCCGTACATGAATGCTCACAGCTTCAGACATCATCGGGGTCACCACATCATAGCGAGTGGGGGATCGACATCGGACGTAATGAATATTCTCGGACATTCCTCGGTGCAAAGCACGACCATATACACGATGATGCGCGGCAAGGAACTTGAGCAGCGGGCACGACTATTCCTGGATAACAATAAAGGCGACAGATTTCCGGAACAAGAACGCGATCGCGGATTCAGCGATGCGCTCAAGGGAATGGAGGCCTTTGTCCGGAATGATAATAGAGTGCCTTACTACGCGAGTTGACAAAAGTTGACAGGGTGGTATGATGGATTCAGATAATAACAACACACATATGCCACTATCAATATTCAAGCAAAAGCAAATAAATGAGATGAAGGAAAAAGCGGTGCGCCTGTATAAGCAAGGTTTTGATACGCGCACCGCTGCAAAAATGCTCAAAGAATTGTATGGCTTCAAGCGAAGCCATACTTGGGTATGGGAGGCGGTGAGGGATCATGAAAAGTTATCCACTTCCAAGAAAGTTGACAAGAAACTGACAAGCAGGTAAAATATCCTTAGGAACATTGAAAATCGCAATTCGCCTACTCGTCAACGAGGGATAAAGCACAACAAGCAAGCATCGAATCATTCGGTTGCGCATCCTCGCAGACGAGCAGTCGGGAATCATCGCACAGGCAATTTTACAGCAACTAAAACCCCTGCGACACTTTCTATACTAGAAGAAGTATAAAAAATGCTGCGGGAAATAATTTAACAAAATTATATGGATTTTTTTGAAACTCAATTTTTAAATCCAGAAAAACCAAAACCTAGAAAAAGCGAGAAAGAGGAACCAAGAAGTAAGGAATATTGGGAAGATTTACTGTGGAAAAAAGCGGAAGAATTAGGGCGAGCCAAGGAAGGCTTAGAAATAAATAAAAGTGTGTTATATGAAGAAGCGCAGAATATGAAGTTAAGAAGACTTAATCTTCATGAGCAGGACATCGTAGCGTTAAAAGAAAAGGAATACTGGGACACAGAAGAAAGCATTATTGAAATAAAATTACAGGAAAAAGAAATAGAAATTGAATTGGAAAATATTCAAGAAAGAAAAATCAATGAAGAAAAGTTAAAACAAATCCTAGGCGAATTGTCTGAAGCACAAAAAGAAAAAATTTCTAAAAGAAAATCTGCTATTGCTAGAGAAAAAGAAAGGCTAGGAATAGATCCAAGACAAAATGATGATCCGGGATTTATTCCGGGAAAACAACTCGGGCGGGAGGTTCAGCGGATTACCAGCGGACATAATCTCAAGGGTATTAAATATGTCGACACCCAGAACGCAGAGAGTGCATTTATTGAAGCTACATCTGGAACGCATGGCGGAAAAATGCATATTTCAAAATTTGGCAATAGCTATATTGGTCCGAATGGTAAAAAAATTAGAAAAAGATGAACACGAAAAAAATACTGACACTTTGCGTGATTAAAAAAGGCGGCCAAGTTCTTTTGGGAATGAAAAAGAGGGGATTTGGCGTTGGACGCTGGAACGGGTTTGGCGGAAAATTGAACGATGGCGAAACAATTGAACAGGCCGTAAGGAGAGAAGTTTTGGAAGAGGCGAATATTGTGGTAGAAAGAATTGAAAAAGTTGGCAATATTCAGTTCGAATTTCAAGGCAATCCGGAAATTTTGGATGTACATATTTTCAAGGCCGAGGAATTTTCCGGCGAACCAATAGAAACTGAAGAAATGAAACCGCAGTGGTTTGACACTGACAAAATCCCGTTTGAAAACATGTGGCCGGATGATCCATATTGGATGCCGTTGTTTTTAGAGAATAAAAAATTTCAAGGCAAGTTTTTATTTGATAATGCGGAAAACGCAAATATCAAAAATCACACAATTCAAATCATTAAGGGCTTAAAATAAGGCCTGTGGATAACTTTTCTATTGCCATAGCTTCAAAAATATTGTAAAATATAGCTAATTGGGGGAAAGTAATATAAGCAAATCATGCTTTTTTGGTCGATCATGATTGCAAAATTTTTAGTGTAAATAAATTAATAAACTAATAAATTAAAAAAATAAAAAAGAAGAAATGAATAAAATTCTAAAAATGGGAACAATAATGGTAGTCGCAGTTGCTGCGATTGCTGTTGCATTTCCCGCGCAAGCTCTCATAACTAATGTGGATGTGGCGCAAAACGCCGGCATTAGTTATTCAAAGCTTAATTTGAAAAATAGTATAAAATCGTCCGATATCAAAAATGGGACAATTTCATCAAAAGATATTGGTAAAGGCGAAATTACGTCAAAAAATATCAAAAATGGGACAATTTCAGCCAAAGATATTTCTGATGGCGCTTTGTCAGCCGCAACACTGGCAGATGGTTCGGTGACTTCCGCTAAAATTTTAGACGGAACAATTGCAACTGTTGATATTGCTGATGAAGCCATAACAAATAATAAGATAGAGATTAATACTATCCAAGCAGATAGTATTGACACTGGCGCAGTAACCACAGACGAAATTTTGGATGGCACAATTTTGACTGGCGATATCTCAACTGGAGGGGTGACATCAACCAATATTCTTGATGGAACAATCGTCAATGCTGACATTAATGCGGCTGCTGCAATTGCAGACACAAAATTAGCCACAATCGCAACGGCTGGCAAGGTTTCAAACAGCGCAACAACAGCAGCTTCTGCTAACACAGCTTCTGCAATCGTTGCTCGCGATGGAAGCGGTAATTTTTCCGCTGGAACTATCACGGCTAACCTAACTGGAAATGCTTCTGGTACAGCCGCTACAGTAACCGGAGCCGCACAGGCAAATATCACCTCAGTCGGAACATTGACTGGTCTTACGGTATCTGGCGCAATTGCCGCTAATGGTGGAATTACAACCAATGGTGGTGATGATTTGGGCGCTTCTGGAAGCCGATGGTCAACAATCTATGCTGACACATTAAATTATGCTTCAGCGTTAACAGATGCTAACACGGGAAATACAACCGTAACTATGGGTGGAGATCCCGCTTTGGACACAGTAAATATTACAGCTAACACAGCTATTACTGATGGACAATGGTCAGTTTCAAATGCTGGCGCAGCAGCTTTCGCTTCAGCCGCAGTTGGAGGAAGTGCGGTTGTAACAGTTGGTGATACGGGAACAGTAACAAATACTATGCTTGCAGGAAGCATTGCAAATAGTAAAACTACAGCCACATCTGCTAACACAGCTTCTGCAATAGTTGCTCGCGATGGAAGTGGTGATTTTACGGCCGGAAATATTACTGCAACAACATTCGTTGGTGCTCTAAGCGGAAATGCTAGCACAGCAACTTCAGCTACGACTGCAACATCCGCTACGACCGCGACTTCTGCTACGACTGCAGGGACAGTAACAACGGCAGCACAACCGGCAATTACTTCAGTCGGAACATTGGCTGGCCTCACCGCAACTGGCGCAGTTGATTTTAGTGGAGCTACAACTATGCGAATTCCGGTAGTAGCTACAGCTCTTACGGACAACGTAACTGTTTGTAGTCTGACTGGTCAAATAGTTTACACCTCAAATGATAGTAAGGTCTATTATTGTGACGGTGCTCATTATCAGGATATAGCTTTATAGTTTCAAAAACTATATCAGCAAAACCTCTCTTTTATTAGAGGGGTTTTTGCTTTTTCTCAGTAAATACGCTATATTTTCTATATGACTAAGAAAAAAATCATTAGCATAATTTTAATTGTTCTCGTAATTTTGCTTTTGATAGGCAGTTTTTTCGCCTATCAAAAATTTTTTAAAAAAGAAAATGTGGCAAAAATCGAAGCACCGGTAGAGAAGAATTATTTTGAAATCAATGATGAAACAATTGGCGTGGCATTTCATGTCAGCAAGAATTTTGAACGGATGGCGGGGCAGGAATTGCAACTGAAAAACCCGGCTTTTGTGTATGGCTTCACTGCCAAAAGCGACAAAACCGCTTATTGTGTCCTGTCACAAACCAAAAGAGACAAGCCTGGTGCAATGAAGGCTACAGATTTGCGTGACGGCGTTTTGGATGCGGTGAAAAAATCATTTCCGGATGTCAGCCTTGATGCGGAAGAAATTGTGATTGTGGGTGACAATAACAATGGCATAAAATTATCCATGAATTATACGGACAATAAAATCCCCACTATCCAGCAAGAAGTGGTTGGAATTACTGACAAAAACGCTACTTTTGTGTTTTGCACCACGCCCAAGGCTGTGATAGACTTATATAAAGATAATTTTAGCCTATTTTTGGATAGCGTGAGAATAAAATGATGACCGAACAAGAAACACCAAGGCAAAATAAATTTTTGAAAAGCCTGAAAATAATGGGGGTGGCTTTTGTGGTTGTTGCAATTTTGATCTCGGGTTATTTTGCTTATCGACTTTCTCAAAAAGATCTTTTTGGCTGGCGGTTGAATTTCAACTTGAACAAGGTTGAAACGAACGACTATAATGGTTTTGCTCCGACTATCGCTTTCAAATATCCCAAAATTTTTGAATTGGATTTAGACAAAGACAAAAAATACGGGTCGGCTTATGTGGCGGGCATAAAACTGGCAACTGATGACCGCACTGGATGTGATATCCGCTTGGGTGGGCCGCAATTGGATTTGTCAAAATCAAATCAGGAGCTGGCGGATGGAATAACGGGACCGATCAAATCTAAGGCCTCGGATTTTCAATTGTTGGAAAATAGCAAAACCAGCATCGGCGGACGCCAATCATTCAAAGTTTCTTTTTCTTTCTTGGATCCTATTGGCGCTCGCGTGCGCTTAGATCAGATTTTTCTGCCGGAAAAAGAAAATTATATGATTATCTGCGGAACAGGTGAGTATCAGTATAATTTTTTTAAAAAAGATTTCCAAATATTTTATGATTCCATCAATTTTAACGGCAACCTTTTGAATCAAAAGAGTTTGTGGCAAAAAATGATGTTTTGGAAATAATACGTAATAATTAATTAATTTCAAAAAATATGGGAGAAAACAAGAGCGGGTCAGTAAAAAAGATTGCAATTATAATTATCATCGCGATAATTGTGATTGTAGGCGTATTTATCGCCAAAAGAGGCAAAAATAATCTTGTGGTTGATTCATCTAAATACCAAGCTGTTTTTTTAAGCAACGGACAAACCTACTTTGGCAATGTGGTCAATCCAAATGAGAAATATGTTTCTCTGACAAACGTCTATTATCTGGTCCTAAAGCAGCCCTTGCAAAATCAAAACAACACTGATCAAAATCAAAGCCAAACAGCCCCCGAATACAGCTTGATTAAATTGGGCAAAGAATTGCACGGTCCAACCAGTATGTCCATCAATAAAGATCAAATACTATTTATTGAAAACTTAGCTGATGATTCCAAGGTTGTGATTACCATTAAAAATACACAAAAATAATGAAAGCAAATAAAAAAGCGGTTATTGCAATATTTTTAACATTCATAGTTGGCTTAATCGGAGGCTATTATTATGGGCATAAAAGCTTAACAAGCGGATCCGTGTGCATCTTGAATGGTGGTGGCGCAACAAGTGAAGTTCCGGCGTCAGCAAAAAATTTCGCGCAAACCGCCTTGAAAATTGATCTGCTCAAGGATTATACGGATTTTGTGCTTTTGCCAAAAGAAAAAATTGCTGATCCGGTCAAGTATGCCGATATGATGGGTGCGAAAGTAAAAACCATCAATGATTCGGATATAACCGCCAAATTCTACGCAACCGGAGAAATTGCAGATAAAGAACAAAAGATACTCGATTTTCTAGATTTACTGAATGGAAAAATAAAATCCGATTTGCAATGAAATTTTTAAATTTATCCTTTGAAAAATCCTTTGGGGCAGTTATTTTTCGAAAGGATGAGAGCGGAATAAATAAGTACTTACTTTTAAAATATCGGTGGGGACACTGGGATTTTCCGCGTGGGCACAAGGAGGGTTTGGAGACGGACGAAGAAACAATGCGCCGTGAAATACAAGAAGAAACCGGTATCACTAAAATAAAAATTATTCATGGCTTTTTAGCTACAAGCTGGTTTTGGTATATAGCTAAAGGCAAGGAAATGGAAGATAGGTTAAAAAATAAACGAGGCACGATAGTTTTTAAGCGAATATATATGCGGGTCGCTGAAACGGATGAACAGGAGATTAAATTATTATCACCAAGAGAGCAGGTTGATTTTGCGTGGCTGTCATACGACGAAGCAATTGAAAGAGTAACATATCCCGAGGCCAGGAAAATACTCCAAAAAGCACACGCTTTTCTACAAAAACTTTCCTAAAACCGGGCTTTAGGATGCGTTGGTTGCAGGGTTCTTCCGAATATTGTAAAATAGATTTATGACACTTAGAAGAAGACTTTCAATAAAATTTGCGTTAGTTTTAATTTTAGCTCTAACTGTAGGGCTTATTTCATATCCAAAAACGGTCTCAAGAATACCGCCGGTTTATAATGCTCTGAATAAACTGAAAATAAACCTCGGACTCGATTTGCAGGGTGGAATTCATCTGGAATATAAGGCGGATACGAGCAAAATTGACAGTTCAAAAATTGATGAATCAATGCAAGCCGTGCAAGATGTTATTGCAAGGCGCGTTAATGCGTTTGGAGTAGCTGAGCCGACAATTTATACTACTAAATCAGGCTCTGACAGACGTTTGATAGTTGAATTAGCTGGAGTAAAGGATATTAATCAGGCTAAGAATTTGATCAAGGAAACTCCATTTTTGGAATTTAAGGCGGAGGGTTCGGCTGATGCTTCACAGCAGATTCCGCAAAATGTTTTGGATCAGATGAATGCGCAGGCCAAGCAGAAGGCTGAGGACCTACTAAAAAAGGCATTGGCGGGAGAGGATTTTGCGCAGTTGGCTAAAGATAACAGCGAAGATCCGGGTAGTAAGGACAATGGCGGCGATTTAGGTTTTGTAAAGAAAGGCGCTTTCGTGCCTGAATTTGATAAAGTTTTATTTGAAGGAAACTTGAAGGATGGAGAAATATATAACCAAGTCGTGGAGACTCAATTTGGATGGCATATCATCAAAAAAATTGAACAACGCGGCGAAGGAGATAATCTGGAAATCCATGCTGCGCACATTCTGATTGCAAAGAAAGCCAATCCGGCGCCCAAGAAAAATTATGTTTCAACCGGATTGACCGGAAAAAACCTGAGCAGCGCTACGGTTGATTTTCGAAATCAGGGCTTATCAGAACCGGAAGTCGCATTGAAATTTGATTCGGATGGCACCAAATTGTTTGCCGATCTGACTAAAAATAATATCGGGAAAAGCATCGCAATATATCTGGATGGGCAAATAATCAGCGCGCCAACCGTGCAGGCGGAAATTACAAATGGCGAAGCTGTAATCACAGGAAATTTTTCAGTTGACGAGGCGAATAATTTAGTCAAAAGATTAAATGAAGGCGCGCTGCCTGTGCCGATTAATTTAGTCAGTCAAGAAAGTGTTGATGCAACGCTCGGAGGAGTTTCATTGGCAACAAGTTTGAAGGCCGGTTTTATTGGCCTTGGTCTGGTTGTGATTTTTATGCTATCTTATTATCGTTTTCTGGGATTGATTGCAGTCTTTGCTCTGCTGATCTATACGGGGCTTATGATTTCAGTTTTTAAATTATCCAGCCTAACACCTTGGTCAATAACTCTGACCCTGCCGGGCATCGCCGGTTTCATCCTTTCAATTGGTATGGCGGTGGACGCGAACATCTTGATTTTTGAACGGACTAAAGAAGAGATTCGAAAAGGCCGAAATATTCTTGGCGCGCTTGATGAAGGATTTAAGCGGGCTTGGACTTCGATCCGTGATGGAAATTTGTCATCCATTCTAACCTCGTTTATTTTAATCGAACTCGGAACAGGTTTTGTTAAGGGATTTGCTGTCACGCTGATTGTCGGAGTTCTGCTCTCGATGTTTACTGCGGTTACGATTTCCCGAACGCTACTCAAATATATCTTGGGGGAATGGATTTCCAATAAATTGTGGCTGGTTGGCGTAAAGCAGGAAGATGTTATGGAAACTAATAAAAAGTAAGCGTAATCGAAATTGAAAAAATGTATAATATTATCTCCAAAACAAAATATGCCTACATACTTTCCGGAACACTGACAATCCTAAGTGTGGTTAGTATTTTTGTGTGGGGTCTGAAATTCGGAATTGATTTTACCGGCGGAACGGTAATGGAAGTTAAATTTGCGCAGAATGTTCCAGTCAACCAAGACGTAGCGGATGTTTTAAGGGATTTGAATCTGAACAGTCTGACAATTCAAGGTAAGGGCGCGGATTCTTTGCTCATAAGTTACGCTTCCGTAGATGATAGCGTAAATCAAACTGTCTGGAGCGATATAAGCTCGAAATACGCTGACACAACCCAGTCCGCAGTAAATTACCGGGACTCGTCGGTTTCCGCAGAATTAAAAACGAAATCCTTATGGGCGCTGTTTTGGGCGGCAGTTGGCATAATGGCGTTCATAGCCTGGGCTTTTCGTAAGGTTTCACGGCCTGTCCAGTCCTGGAAATATGGAGCCGGAGCGGTTATTGCGCTCATCCATGATGTTCTTATAACAATCGGGGTATTTTCTGTCCTAGGGCATTTTAAAGGCATTGAGGTGGGCGTTCCATTTATTGCTGCTTTGCTGACCATTCTGGGATTTTCCGTGCATGACACAATTGTGGTGTATGATCGAACACGCGAAAATCTTTTGAAAGGCTCGAGCAAGGAAGCTTTTCCGGACGTAGTTAATCGCAGCCTGAACGAAACATTGGTGCGCTCCATCAACACCTCACTGACTGTAATTATAACTTTGTTAGCTTTATATATTTTTGGCGGTGATTCAATCAAAAATTTTGCGCTGGCGCTTTTGATCGGCGTAACCTTCGGAACATATTCATCAATTTTTGTGGCTTCAGCGCTTCTTGTGACGAGTTATAAATTACAATTGAAAAAATAAATGTGGAATCCGTTTTCAAAAAATAATCCGCCTGCTGGCGGATCAAACAATGCAAGCCCCAAGATGGGAATGCTACAGGCAATTGCGATAAAAAAAATGGCTAAGATGAGTCCGCAAGAGAGGCAGAAGATGATGCAAGAGGCAATGAAGCCGGAAAATAAAGATAAAATGATGGTTGCGATTGAACAAATGAAAAAAATGGGCATGGCATCAGAAGAACAGATCGAGCAAGCCAAAAAAATGCTGGGATTATGATTTCGCAAATTAACTTCAGGACGGATTGTTTCCGTCTTTTATATTTGGTATAATAGATTAATGAAATATCATAAAGATATATTTGAAATAATCTTCTATGCTCGGGGCGGACAAGGCGCCAAGGTGGCGGCTGAAATAATCGCGCAAGCCGCGGTGGGTGAAGGCAAATTTGTGCAAGCTTTCCCGCAATTCGGACCAGAGAGAAGCGGCGCGCCGACTAAAACTTTCGTGCGTATTTCAAATTCGGAAATCCGAACGCATGAGCCGGTCACCGATCCGGACGTTGTTGTGGTGCTGGACGAAACAATTTTGGATTCAGAAGTGGTGACAGACAATTTGGACAGAAATGAGGCCCTGATTGTTGGTACAAAAAAATCGGCGGAAGAAATTCGGCAAAAAACCAATTTTGAAGGGCGGATCTACACGATTGATGCCAATGGAATTTCGATGGAAATTATCGGCCAGCCTCGGCCAAATACTGTAATTCTGGGAAAATTTGTGCAGGTGACTGAGGTTGTGCAATTGGCAAGCGTGGTGGCTGAATTTAGAAACATATTTGAACATAAAATCGGCGTCGAATCCACAAATAAAAATATTTTAGCAATTGAAAAAGCCTATGACGCAATCTAGTGATAAAAAATTTGATTTTGAAGAAGGCGCAGTAATCGCGCATGATTTGAGTAAGGCGCCGAAAACTGGCGACTGGAGATATATGACGCCTAAAGTCGACAAGGGCAAATGCAGCGGTTGCACAACTTGCGTGCCGTATTGTCCGGAAGCTTCAATTGAAATGAAAAAGTATAAAGAAGGACAGAAGGACAAAGCTGATATTGACTATGATTTTTGTAAAGGTTGTGGCGTTTGCGCGACAGTTTGTCCGATGAAAGCGATCATGATGGAAAAAAATTAAAAGTATGGCAATAAAACCCAAATGTAATAAATGTGGAAAAGAACTTATGGAATTTGGCGCAATTTTATTAAGTCCTCCGAATAAACAAGATTTTGTAAAAAAATTTCATCTGTGCAAGGTTTGTTATGTAGAAATACAGAAAAAATTTCAGAATAAAAAAGTATAATATGTCCCAGAATAATAAAAATAGAATAGCCTTGACAGGAGGCGCGGCGGCAGCCGAAGCTTTGAAGCAAATCGAACCGGATGTGATGGCGGTCTATCCAATCACGCCTCAGACGACCATCATTGAAGCGTATGCTAAATTCAAGGCGGATGGGGAAGTGGCAACGGAAGTCATTGAAGTTGAATCAGAACATTCGGCGATTTCGGCGTGTGTCGGATCCAGCGCGGCTGGAGCCAGAACAGTGACCGCAACCAGCTCGCAAGGCCTAGCCTTGATGAATGAAATTCTCTATATTGCCAGCGGAATGAGATTGCCAATTTTGATGGTAGTATCTGCGCGGGCTTTGAGCGCGCCAATCAATATTCATGGCGATCATTCGGATGTGATGGGAGCGCGCGATGCCGGTTGGATCCAAATTTTTTCCGAAAACGCGCAGGAAATGTATGACAACACGATTATCGGAATGAAATTGGCGGAAAAAACTAAGTTGCCGGTGATGGCAATTATGGACGGCTTCAACACTTCACACAGCGTGGAAAATCTGGAAATTTTATCTAAAGAGCAGGTGCAAAAATTTGTGGGCGAATTTGCGCCGGAAAAATATTTATTGGACGTGGAACATCCGGTGACTTTCGGGCCGCTGGCTTTGCAAAATTCATATTTTGAATTCAAAGTTCAGCAGGAAGAAGCGATGGGAAAAGCTACGCGGGAATACTTGAAGATTGCCAAAGAATTTGAAAAATTGAGCGGACGTAAAAAGGATTTTTTTGAAGCATATAAGCTGGAAGACGCGGAACAAGTAATTATTTTGGCCGGTTCAACTGCTGGCACAACTAAAGATGTGGTGGATAAAATGCGGAAACACGATAAAAAAGTCGGACTTTTGAAAATAAATTTATTCCGTCCTTTCCCATTGAAAGAGATTATAGCAGTTTTGAAAGATGTAAAATCAATTGCCGTTATGGAACGCGCTATCTCTTCCGGTACATATCCGCCAATTTATAATGATATTGTAAATGGCTTGTACCAAGCCGGTGAAAACAAAAACATCCAATCAATTGTGTATAGCTTGGGCGGACGGGATATTTTCGCCAAGGATATTGAAAAAGTTTTTGAAGATTTAATCAATGATAAAATAACAAAAGAAATTAAATATATAGGCATTAAGGAATAAGGATTTGTACATTCGTACAAATTCGTAATTCGTAGAGAAATCATGAACAAAGAATTAGCCAAAAATTTTGCTTCCGGCCATAGCGCGTGCGCGGGGTGTGGGTTTCCGGCAATTGTGCGGGCGATTTTGAATGAGTCGCCGGATCCGGTCGTGGTTTCCAATGCCACAGGTTGTTTGGAGGTGACTTCAACCTTGTATCCTTACACAGCTTGGAAAACTCCCTATATTCATAGTGCTTTTGAGAATGCTTCCGCTACCATATCTGGTGTAGAACGGGCTCACAAAGCGCTGCGCAAAAAAGGCAAAGTGCCGAAAAAAATTAAGTTTGTCGTTTTTGGCGGAGACGGGGGAACATATGACATCGGCCTGCAAAGCCTGTCTGGCGCGCTGGAACGCGGGCATGATTTTGTGTATGTAGTCTATGATAACGGCGGATATATGAATACCGGCAATCAAAGATCTTCAGCAACGCCATATGGCGCCAACACGGAAACCACGCCGGTCGGCAAAGAATCTTTTGGCAAAGTGGAAATGCGCAAGAATCTGATGGAAATTGTGAATGCGCATCATATCAAATATGCGGCGCAAGCCAATGTAGCGTATCTCAATGACCTGAAAAAGAAAGCCAAAAAAGCTTTTGAAACGGAAGGTCCGGCTTTTTTGAGCGTGTTTTCGCCATGCACGAACAATTGGAAATTTCCCACTTCGCAATATGTGAATATCGCCAAACTGGCAACCGAAACTAATTTTTGGCCATTATTTGAAATCGAAGACGGAAAATATAAAATAAATTGGGCGACCGAAAAACCAAAACCGGTGGAGGAATTTTTACAGACGCAAGGCCGTTTCAAACATCTTTTCTCGGAAAAATATAAACCGACACTTGAGGAAGTGAAAAAAATTGTGCAGGATGAATGGAAAAAATTGGTGGATAAAACCGAATAATGAATCGCCGATGTGGCTCAGTTTCCGCCAAACCTGCCTGCCGGTAGGCAGGGGCGGACAGGGTCCGAGCAGCACCCCGCCGATGTAGCTCAGTTGGTAGAGCAATGCACTCGTAACGCATAGGTCGCCGGTTCGACTCCGGCCATCGGCTCCAAAATAATTTAATTTTAAAATATGAAAACATATATCTGTGAAATTTGTGGGGATGCGTATATCGGTGAAGAAAAGCCGAGCGAGTGTCCGTTTTGCGGCGCGCGGCAGGCTTTCATTAAGGATGGTAAGGACGCCAAGCCGATTGTGAATCAATTTGAAAATATCGGCGAGGTTTCACGCAAAAATTTACAAGCAACATATGATCTGGAAGTCAATGCGTCGGCGATTTATACCTGCATTGCCAACAAAGCGAAAGATTATGAGATAAAGGCGATGTATAAAAGGTTGGCAAAGGTGGAATTGGAACACGCGGTGGTTGTGTCTAAGCTCTGTGGAATTTCCATGCCGGTGATTGAAGTCGAGGCTTGCAGCGCTGAGAATGTGGAAAATTTCAAGCGCACCATTGAACTGGAAGAACATGCCACAGACCTTTACGCGCAATTCGGCAAAGAAGCGACAGAAAAAAGTATAAAAATATTTTTCACCGCGCTGACGCAAATGGAATCAGATCATATCAAATTGATTAAAAATTATCTCTAGTCTGTCATTGCGAGGAGCCGCAGCGACGTGGCAATCTCTGAGTTTAACTTCTACAAACGAGATTGCTTCGCGAAGCTCGCAATGACAAGTAAAAATATGACAGTTTGGTTATACACAATTGGAAGCGTCTTGACAGTAAGCCTGCTTTCGCTGGTAGGCGTTTTTACGCTTTCGCTGGATCGAAAAAAACTGGATAAAGTTTTGATTTATCTGGTCGGACTTTCCACGGGAACGCTTTTGGGCGATGCGTTCATCCATCTGATTCCCGAAGCTTTCAAAACGACGAAAAATACTTTGCTGATTTCGCTTTCTATCCTGTTTGGCATCTTCGCTTTTTTCGTGCTGGAAAAATTCGTGCATTGGCGCCATTGTCACACAATGCCCAGCGAGCATCATCCGCACCCGTTTTCTTATGTAATTTTGGTGGGGGATGCGATGCATAATTTCATCGATGGCCTGATTATTGCCTCCAGCTTTTCCGTTTCGATTCCATTAGGCATTGCAACTTCGCTGGCAATTATTCTGCATGAAATTCCGCACGAGATTGGAAATTTCGGCTCGCTGGTCTATGGCGGATTCTCCCGCGGCCGCGCCTTGCTTTTCAATTTTCTGACGGCTTTGGCGGCGATTCTCGGCGCTTTGATTGTATTAACTGTCAGCGTAAATTTTACAGAGATAAATAAATTTTTGGTGCCGTTCGCGGCCGGCGGATTCATTTATGTCGCCAGTTCTGATTTGATTCCCGAACTGCACAAAAATACCGAAGCCAAAAAAAGCTTATTGCAAATCGCGACATTTGTGGCGGGAATCGGATTAATGTTGTTATTGCTTAATTTAGGTTGAAAAATATGATCAAAGAAATTCAAGAAAAATTAGCAGAACTAAAAAATAAAATCGCTCTTTTGAGCGACTATCTTTGACTTGCCGAAAAAGCAAAAAAAGATTGAGGAGCTTGAGAAAATTTCCAGTCAGGAGGGATTTTGGGATGATAGTCAGAAAGCGACCAAGATAATGCAGGAGCTGGAAGAAGTGCGCAAAGAAATTGCGGATCTTAGCCGGATTGAAACTGAAGTGGATGAATTTTTGGAACTGGCAAATATGATAGAGGAATCGGACTCAGAAATGGATGAGATGCAGAAAAAAATCTCGGAATTGGAAAAAGAAATTGAAAAGCTGGAATTTAAAATACTTTTGGGTGGAGAATATGACCGCAATGATGTCATTATGGCGATCCACAGCGGGGCGGGCGGAGTGGATGCGCAAGATTGGGCAGAAATGCTTCTTAGGATGTATCTCAGGTGGGCGGAAAAAAATAATTTCCGTACAAAAATTTTGGACGAATCGCGCGGGCAGGAGGCCGGCATCAAAAGTGTGACTGTGGAAATTTCCGGCTCATATGCTTTCGGATACTTGAAAAGCGAGGCGGGTGTGCATCGTTTGGTGCGTTTGTCACCGTTCAATTCTGATAATCTACGCCAAACCTCATTTGCGCTCGTTGAGGTTTTGCCGGTCATTGAAGAATTGGCGGAAGTCAAAATTGATCCGCAGGATTTACGCATTGATGTCTATCGATCTTCCGGCGCCGGAGGACAAAGCGTCAATACGACCGACAGCGCCGTGCGCATCACGCATATTCCAACTGGAATTGTGGTGACTTGCCAAAACGAACGCAGCCAATTGCAAAACAAAGAGCAGGCCATGAAAATTTTGCGTGCCAAGCTGCACCAAAAATATCTGGAAGAAAAAGAAAGCGAGAAACAAAAATTGCGCGGCGAGTATACTTCGGCCGAATGGGGGAGCCAGATCCGTTCCTATGTCATTCATCCTTACAAAATGGTCAAGGATCATCGCACTAAGCACGAAACTGCTAATGCCGAAGGCGTATTAGAAGGAAATTTAAATGAGTTTATGGAAGCCTATTTGAAAAATATCAAAAAGTAATATAAAATAGAGTTATGGTAGTAGCAAAAACAAACACAAACGGAGAACAAAATAAAATAATGATAAAGTTTGATAATGTCTCCAAGGTCTATAAGGGGGATTTTCCGGCGCTCGAAAATATAAATTTAGACATTCACGAAGGTGAATTTATTTCAATTGTCGGGCAAAGCGGTTATGGTAAATCCACGCTTTTGAAACTGATATATGCCGAAGAAGGAGCTACGGCTGGCGAAGTATATTTTAATGGTAACTTACTGAATAATATCAATAAGGGCAGTCTGCCATATCACCGACGGGATATTGGAACCATATTTCAGGATTTTAAATTGTTGCCAAAGAAGACCGCGTATGAGAATGTGGCCTATGCTTTGGAAGTGGCTGGCGCGCCGGATGAAGAAATCGAAGAAAACGTGCCACAAATTTTGGATATTGTCGGGCTGGGCAATAAGATGGAAAAGTATCCGGAACAATTGAGCGGTGGGGAGCAACAAAAGGTGGCTATTGCGAGAGCATTAGTACATACGCCGATGGTAATTATTGCGGACGAACCAACTGGAAATCTCGATCCAATCTCATCGCTCGAAATCGTCCAGCTTTTAATCAGAATCAACGAGCTCGGAACTACTGTTGTTTTGGCTAGCCATGATAAAGATATCGTTGATAAGGTTAATAAGCGGGTTTTGGTTTTGGAAAAAGGCAAGATTATTGCTGATTACGCCAAGGGTAAATATAAAATTTCGTAAGGTTATAAAAATATGTTTTTAACTATCAGTCGAACATTCAAAGAGGCAGTCAGTAATTTTTTTAGAAACGGTTGGCTTTCAATAGCCACCGTAAGTATTTTGATTCTGTCATTATATGTTGTCAGCTCTTTTTTTGTAATTACTCTAACAGTTGATAATATTCTTAAGGATATTCAGGATAAGGTGAATGTCAGCATATATTTCAAGCCGGACGTAACAGAAAAAGATATTCTGGACGCAAAAGCTAATCTGGAAGGATTTAGCGAGGTTAAATCAGTTGAATATATTTCGAAAGATCAAGCATTGGCGGATTTCAAAAAAAATAACGCGAATGAACCGGTCATCATTCAATCGCTTGATGAAATTGGCGAGAATCCGCTACTGGCATCATTGGTGGTAAAAGCCAATGATTCAACCCAATATCAATTGATTTCTGAATATGTTGGCAAAGCTTCCTTTAAAGACAATGTGAGCCGCATAAACTATGGCAAAAACAAAGAAATAATAGATAAATTAAATAGCATAATTTCCACCATCAGGCGAATCGGCATTAGTCTGGGAATTTTCTTCGCCGTGGTTTCTCTGCTTATCACATTCAATGCAATCAGAATAACCATCTATACTCATCGGCAGGAAATTGAGATTATGCGTTTGGTGGGAGCGTCAAACTTTTTCATCCGCTTGCCGTTTATTTTTGAAGGTTTAATTTATGGCGTTGCAGCATCGCTCATAACTATGCTTGCTTTGTTTATTTCAGTTAAGTTTATAACGCCATATATTTCGTCAGCTGTGCCGTCAGGCAATCTCGTCCAATTTTATTTAGGTAATTTCTGGATATTATTATTCGGGCAAATCATCCTTGGCTCGCTTCTGGGCGTCATAGGAAGCTTGATTGCAATGCGAAAATATTTGAAGGTCTAGTGTTGATTTTATAGTCAATTTAATATACGATATAAAAGGACTTTTAATAGTCTTTTTATATTATTGGAGAGTAGCCAAGTGGTAAGGCACAAGGTTCTGGTCCTTGCACCGGGGGTTCGAATCCCTCCTCTCCAACATGCACTTGCTTTACTTAAATTTATATGTTATAGTTAATATCCAAAAAACTATGATAAATTTGGCTATGGAAAACATGGAATATCCAATGAGGATCAACCGTTACCTTGCCAAGAGGAATTTTTGTTCGCGCCGTGAAGCGGATGCGCTGATTGAAAAAGGCATTGTGACAATTAATGGGAGAAAGGCGGTCTTGGGCGAGAAAATGAATGAAAACGATGTGGTTGAGGTCAACACCAAAAATACTGCGGCCATAAAAAACTGCCAATATTTTGCTTATTATAAGCCGATTGGAATTGTGACGCATTCGCCGGAAGCCGGACAAACCAGCATTGAAAAATCAGCTAGCTTTGCGCCGGAATTTTTCCCCATCGGCAGATTGGACAAGGACTCGCAGGGTTTGATTATCATGACCAATGACGGAAGAATAACGGATAAATTACTAAATCCGGAATATGAACATGAAAAAGAATATCTGGTTCATGTGAACAAAAAAATAAACAATTTTTTCGTGCGGCATATGAGCGAGGGGATTGAGCTGGAGGATTTCACAACTAAGCCGGCAATTGTTGAAAGATTAGATGACCTAGTTTTTCGAATCGTTTTGACGGAAGGCAAGAAGCATCAAATCAGAAGGATGTGCACGGCTTTGGGATATGAAGTGACAGACTTGAAGCGGATGCGCGTTATGAATATCAAAGTCGGCAGCCTGAAGCCGAATCAAAAAAGAGAAATTAAGGATGAAGAACTCACAATATTTTTAGACAGCCTAGGAATTTCTTAAGTTCGTACATTCGTATTAATTCGTAATTCGTAGAGAAATCATGCTGACAGATGAAGTAAAAATCAAAGTTTTTGCCGGACGCGGCGGCGACGGAGTTGTGGCTTTCAATAAAACCAAGATGAGTCTTGGACCAACTGGCGGAACGGGCGGAAAAGGCGGAAATGTATATTTCCAGGGCGTTTCGAATTTGAGCGCGCTGAATAAATATAAAAACAAACCGAATCATTACGCGGAAAATGGGAAGAATGGCAAATCCGATAATTCCGACGGCCACACCGGAGAAGACATAATCCTAACTGTCCCGATCGGATCAGTGCTGCATAATCTGACAACGGGCAAGGATATTGATGTGACCGAAGTCGGCCAACCAATTTTGGTGGCAGAAGGCGGGTTTGGCGGACGCGGAAATTTTTGTTTTAGATCGCCAATCAATACATCGCCGGAAGAATGCGAACAAGGCGCGCCGGGCGAAAAATTTGAATTTTTATTGGAGTTACGGCTCATTGCTGACATCGGTCTGGTCGGACTGCCAAATATTGGAAAATCAAGCCTGCTCAACGAATTGACCAAGGCTGACGTCAAAGTAGCCAACTACGAATTTACAACGCTGGAGCCCAATTTGGGGGCTCTGGATGGCATCATAGTTGCTGATATCCCAGGGCTTATTGAAGGCGCTTCGAAAGGCAAAGGATTGGGGATAAAATTTTTGAAACATATCAAAAGAACCAAGGCCTTAGTGCATTGTATTTCATTGGAGTCAGAGAATCCGGAAAAGGATTATGAAGTCATCCGCAAAGAGCTGGG
>Ga0334722_10002808_pt1 | contig 19244 bp, 19 predicted proteins | sample C3_bottom_MG_FD_207210 | JGI IMG/M metagenome (GOLD analysis project Ga0334722, IMG submission 207210) | Sediment microbial communities from Yellowstone Lake, YNP, Wyoming, USA - C3_bottom | ecosystem: Environmental > Aquatic > Freshwater > Lake > Sediment | place: USA: Wyoming | collected...
CCGCCCGGGCCTTTGCTTCGGCATTCGTGCCCGGCCGGCGGGTCTGTCTCACCACTCACGTAAATCCCGACGGCGACGGCCTCGGCAGCGAGGCCGGACTCGCGCACCTCCTGCGCTCCCATGGCGTGGACGCCGTGGTCACCAATCCCACGCCCACGCCCCCGCGTTTCTCGTTCCTCTTCGAGGACATGCCCGGCGTCGATCGGACGGCGGAGGCCATCAAGGAGCTCCGGCGCGCCGATCTCATCGTCGTCCTCGACATCTCCGACCTCGGCCGCCTCGGCATGCTCGGCGAGACGGTGCGGGACCGGGGCGTGCCTGTCGCCTGCATCGACCATCACGTGAGCGCCGGAGTCCTCCCCGAGGGCCCGCGATATCTCGACGCCGGCGCGGCGGCGACCGCGGAGCTGGTCTTCGAGATCGCCTACGCCAACAACTGGCCCATGACCGAGGCCGCGGCCCACGGGCTCTACGTCGGCATCCTGACGGACACCGGCGGCTTCCGGTTCAGCAACACCCGGCCGCGAACGCTGCGCATCGCCGCCGAGCTGCTCGAGGCGGGAGTGGATCCGGAAGGGATCTATCTCGAGGTCTATGCCCGCGCCCCGGAAGGCCGTCCCCGGCTCCTCGCCGAGGCGCTCCAGACGCTCGTCGTCGAGCCCGAATGGGGGCTGGCGTGGGTGACGGTCCCGCCGGGTGCCATCGAACGCCACGGCGTCTCCAGCGACGACCTCGACGGCGTCGTGGAGTTCCCCCGTTCCATCGAGGGGACCCGCATGGCGCTCCTCTTCCGCGAGATGAGCCAGGGGCGGGTCAAGGTATCGCTTCGGTCCGTCGGGAACGTGGACGTCGCCCTGTTCGCCAATCGGTTCGGTGGCGGCGGGCACACCAAGGCGGCCGGAATCTCGCTCACGGGCTCGTTGTCCGAGGTGCAGGCGACGGTCCTCGGGGCGGCGCGCGACTATCTTGGCCGGCGGAACCCCAATGGCGGGTAAGGGCGGTTGACCGGCTCGGCCGGGATCGTATATTTCCGATCATAATAGTCGGAATTCATGTACGGGGTCTCATGGACACGATCGATCGCATCGAACGAACACTCGACACGCTGCGGCCATACATCGCCTCCCACCGGGGGCACGTAGAGGTCGTGGATTTCGACGAGCAGGAAGGGGTACTGCTCCTGCGGCTGGGCGGCACCTGCCACGGGTGCGCCGCGTCATCAATCACCCTGAAGCAGGGGATCGAGGTTCGCTTGCGCGAGATGGTGCCGGAAGTGAAGCACGTGGAGGCGGTCTAGTGGCCGAATCGCTGGAATCCCGGGTGACCGCGGCCCTCGCGGCCGTTCACAATCCCCGCCTGGAAAACGACATCCTCTCGGCCGGAATGATCCATGACCTCGCCGTCACGTCCCAGGGCGACGTGAGCTTCACCTTTCTTCTGGGCGCCGAAGATCCCGCCATCCTGGTCCGCCAGGCCAGGAGCGCCGTTCAGGCGGTCGAGGGCGTCCGCCGCGAGGGCGTGCGCATTGCCGTCTCGAATCCCGCCGGCCCCGCGCGCGTGACCCACGGCCCACCCTCGGTTCCCGTCCCCGCGACGGCGGGCACCCCGCCCACTCCGCCTGCGCAGCCCGATCTCGGGCGTGTGCTTGCCGTCTCCTCGGGCAAGGGCGGAGTCGGGAAATCCACTGTGGCCACCAACCTCGCCGTCGCGCTGGCGCTGGCAGGCCACCGCGTCGGCGTGATGGACGCCGACATCTACGGTCCCAACATTCCGCGGATGTTCGGCGTCTTCGGAAAGCCGCCGGTCATCGGAGGAAGGATCCAGCCGCTCGAGGCGCACGGGGTGCGTCTCATGTCGCTCGGGTTCCTCGTCGAGCGCGATGCGCCGGCCATCTGGCGCGGCCCGATCATCATGAAGGTGGTCCAGCAGTTTCTCCGCGACGTGGACTGGGGCCGTCTCGACTTCCTCATCGTGGATCTTCCTCCGGGCACCGGCGATGCGCAGCTCTCGCTGGTGCAGGCGACTCACGTGTCGGGGGCCATCATCGTCACGACACCGCAGGAGGTCGCCGTCGGCGACGCGCTCCGTGCCGCCAAGATGTTTGAGCGGGTGGGGGTTCCCGTGCTAGGGGTCGTGGAGAACATGAGCGCGTTCGTGGATCCCGAGACGGGACGCCGCTTCGAGCTCTTCTCTTCCGGTGGCGGGGCCCGCCTTGCCGCGGAAATCGGGGTTCCGCTGCTCGGGACGGTGCCGCTCCAGCCCCACCTGGCGGAGCTCGCCGATGCAGGCCAGCCGATACTTCTGGCAGAGCCCGAGAGCGCGGCCGCCGTCAGCCTGCGGGCGATCGCCGCCGACCTGCAGCAGAAGGCCGCCGGTTCCGGCGTGCCGCTTCCGATTCTCAGGGGGTAATCCCTCAGGGCGCCCATGGCTCTCGTCACGCTGCTGACAGACTTCGGCATGACCGATTCGTACGTCGCGGAGGTGAAGGGGGTCATCCTGAGTCTTGCGCCCGCGACGACGCTTGTGGACGTGGGTCATCTTGTTGCCCCGGGTGATATCCGATCGGGCGCCTACCTCCTCGGGCGATCCTGGCGCCGCTTTCCTGAACACACGATCCACCTCGCCGTCGTGGATCCGGACGTGGGCACCGGCCGCGCCGCGATGGCGCTCCGCGCGCAGGGGCACACTTTCGTGGGCCCCGACAACGGCCTCTTCTCCGCGGTGCTCCACGACGCCGAAGTGGAGATCGTCACCCTTCCCGTTCCCGACGGCGCGTCCCCCACGTTTCACGGCCGTGATCTCTTCGCCCCCGCGGCGGCGGCGCTGGCGAACGGCACGCCCCTCCTCGCGCTCGGCGTTCCGCTGGTCGGGGTACCGCACCGGCTCGCCTATACCGAGCCACGCTATGAGGGGAAATCAATCGTCGGCGAGATCATCTACGTCGATCGTTTCGGGACCCTGGTCACCAATCTCACGCCAGGGCTCGTGCCGCCGTATGCGTCGATCGAAGTCGATGGCCTCGACCTTGGTCCGCTGCGGCACACTTTTGGAGACGTGCCCACGGGGGGACTGCTGGCGTATGTCGGGTCGGGCGGCGAGGTGGAGGTGGCGGTCCGCGGCGGATCAGCTGCCCGGCGGCTGGGCCTGGGCGTGGGCGGGAGAATCCGGGCCCGGCTGGGCTAGAGACTGCTTGCCGGAGAAGCCGGCAAAGGCCTGACGGAAGAACCGGAACAACTTCCTGATCACCAGGATGGCGAGGATCACGAGCGCGATGACGATCCCCCCGGTGATGAGCGGGTGGACCGCCGCCATCCAGGACAGGAAGACTGCCAGCGAATCCTCGGCGAGGCTGAGCCCCCAGTTGCTGAACGGCTCGGGGCTCACGTTGGCGGCCGCCCGGGTGGTGGCCTTCACGCCGTGGGAGGTGAGCGCCACGCCCCCCGCGAGCAGCGCCGCCCCCACGCGCCATTCCTCGGGGACTCCACCGGCAAAGGCGGCGTAGGACAGAACCGCGGCGGCCGGCGGTCGGATGAACGTGTGCACCGCGTCCCACACGCTGTCCACGTAGGGGATCTTGTCGGCAACGAACTCGATGACGAAGAGCACGAGTGCGAGCCCGATGACGACCGGATTGGCAAGGACGTGGAGCTGGGCGGGAAGGTCGACGAGGCCGAAGTGCTGGAAGAGGCCGGCGGCCGCGACGGTGATGTAGAGGTTGAGCCCCGAAGCGAACGAGGTGCCGAGCGCGAAGCCGAGGGTCTCGAGGGGAGACATGAAGTCAATCTACCCTCTTACGGTTCGCTGCTCCACTCGACCTTCACCGCACCTCCGGCGGCGGAGATGTCGATGTCGAGGTGTCGTACCGCGTCCTCATAGCCGGGCGATCGGTAGCTGGTCCCCCGGAGCTGCAGCCCTCCCGGGTCGAAGCTGCTCAGGAACTTGTCGAGTGTGACGTTCACGGCGACCCGCCGCGGCAGCCTGAGGGTCAGCTCTCCGAGAGCCATCTGAATATCGACCCGCGAGTCGGAGGTCCAGGCCCCTCCGAAGTCCAGCGTGACCTGGCCCACGCCGCCTTCGAAGCTGATGCGGTCGCACCGGCTGTTGCCGAGCCCGAGGACGGAGAGCTGCGCCGCCCCCGCGTGCAGGTTCGCGGCGCCGCAGCGAATCCCGTTCGGCGTGGAGAAGCGGACGGTGGCGCGACTCGCACCCGCCGACACATCGAGGTCACTCACCCGAAGATCGCCGAGATCCAGCTCGCCGTCCACGGCGCCGAGCTCCACGTCGAGGGCCAGGTCGGCCCGGGGGGACAGGGCGACCGCGGCGGATTGCTGGAGCTGATTCTGTGAGACCACGCGCACTCCGCCCCGTCCTTCGGCCGCCACGCCGAGCCGGACAGCGCCCCTCGAGGCGTCGAAGTCGCCCACCGGTGCGTATCGGTCCTGGTCGTACGACACATCCATGCGGTACAGCTCGTCCGCTCTTCCCGCGCCCACCCGGAGCGTGCCGGCGGCGAAATCGAGTCGCGCGGCGAGGCGCGTCTCCCCGTGCCATTGGCGGAAGGTGCTGAAGGGGCGCATGCTCTGCGCCGCCGCCTGGGCGGCGCAGAGCATCAGCGGCATGGCCAGCAGGCACCGTCTCACCATCATGGCTCCCGCGTGGGAGTCCGCGACCCGGGACGTCGAACCGCCTGTACCCCGAATTGGGGGGTGGCCCAGAGATATTCGTCGGTGAGCGCCTCGGCGGGGAGCAGCCGTCCCGCGAAGTTTTCCCGGATGCCGGCGCGGCTGAGGAGCGCGGCGCCCAGGCCTGCGGTGCCGAGCAGCCACGTGACCAGGAACGCCGCGCCGCGGATCAGGTTTCCCGCGACCGGCACCCATCCGAACACCGCCCAAACCAGCCAGCACGCGGCCGTCGCGCTCAGTCCGATCAGCAGGTAGCGATAGCTGTTGGGAGAGCCGGCCATCATGCCGAGTGCCATCCGGCGTCTGACGTAGGTCTCTCCCATGGCGTGCGCGACCGCGAGAAAACCACCCACCACGCCGACTACCGCGAGCAGCACGTAGACGGCGACCGCGAACGGGAGGAGCAGGATGCCGGCGACGCTGAGGATGAGTCCGACGACGAGCATCCCGAAGGTGGGCAGCAGGAGGATCTGCCCGAGGAGTCCTGTCATGAACGAGCGCCCGAACGAGTGCGAGACGGTATCGGAGACGATCTCGAGGTTGGGCCGGCCGAACATCACCAGGCCGAATCCGAGGGCGAACAGGGTCAGGAAGACTCCGGCCACGCCGGCGCCGCGGCGGAAGATCGTTGCGAGGACGGCGGGTGCGGGTGGCTCGGTGGGGAGCGCCACCGGCGCGAGCACCGAGGCGGTCCGCAGCTCCCGCACCTCGCCGCCGATCTCCGCGTTGTCCCCGTGCCGCACCTGGCCGCCCAGCGCGAGAATGTCGCCCGCGACCGCGCCGCCATCGTGCACGAAGACGTCGCCATCGACGGTGACGAGGTTGCCCCCCAGACGGCCATAGACATCGGCATCGCCTTGTACGACGAGCAAGTGCCCCGGCATTTCCTGGTCGGTCCCGATGGTGAAGTCTCCGAGACGCGCGGTGCCGTTCGTGACGGTGGCCCGTATGGTACCGCCGGCGGGGCGCAGTGCTTCCCTGAGCCGTGCCTCGACGTCCCGAGGCTTGCTCAGATCACCGAGGCTGACCGGCGCGCTCCCCTCCGGGGCGGGTGGGATTGCCTGCGCGGCGGGGCCGGGCTGCTGCGCCTGTGCCAGGCTCCGGGCGAGAGTCGAAACGTCGGAGACGATCTGGCCGATCCCGTGGACGAGGGCCGCCGTGGGTGAGCCGGGCTGCCCGGGCGGTGTGGCACCGGCGGCGGCAGGGATTCCCACGCAGAGAGCCGCCAGAAGGGAGCCGGCCCGGCTAGAGACCGGCATGGGCCACCTGCTGCGTCGGCAGTGAGAGGAGCCGCCGGAATGCCAGGACACCGAGCACGTACGCGAACGAGGCCAGAGCCGAAACCGCGCCCCACCGGGCGGGGTGTTCGAGCGAACCGCGGAGCGCCGCGAACCAGGGTTGCTCCATGAGATTGGACGCCACTCCGCGAACAGCGACCCAGCCCGCCTGCGCCACCCATGACCCGACCGCCATGAGCGTTTCCCGGTGCCCCAGGCTCCACACGATGCTGGCGGTCATCGAGCCGACCAGCAGCAGGGCGATGGTGGCGGCGAAAGCGGCAGCCTTCGGCGTGGCGAGGAGCTTCCGGCGGGCACTCGTGAGCGAGCGGAGCGAGAAGGGGTCGGGCAGGGTGACAGATTGCATGACCCGATCCGCGAAGCCGGGAGCGGGGACCAGGAGAGGGAGGCTCGCGAGCAGGGTGACGATCCCGCGTTCCGCCTCGGCCTGCTGACGACATTCCGCACAGTGGTCGAGATGGTTCCGCGCGTCCGGTGCGAGTGCCCCGGCCAGCCACGCGTCGAAGTCGTCGGGTGAGAGATGTTGCCCGGACACGGTGTTCATGAGTGGGCCCTCCTACGGTCATGCGACGGCTAAGGTTTCATTCTTTCAGGTGGGCCAGCGCGAGGCGCAGCTCGTTGCGGGCCCGGTGGATGTAGGTCTTTACCGTCCCGAGCGGGAGGTCGAGGATTTCGGCTATTTCCTCGTACGCCCGTCCTTCGACGTGGCGCAACAGGATGCACGAGCGGTATTCTGGTCGAAGGCGCCCGATGGCCGCCTCGATGGTCGCGCCGAGCTCCTTCGCCTCCACGGCCTCGAGGGGTGATTCCTGGCGAGCCCCCACCTGGAGAGCCGTGGCCTGTACCGCCTCGGGCGTTTCCGCGTGGGGCGAGCCGTCCAGCGAGAGTGTATCCAGCTCCCGCCGGCGGAGGTGATCGATTGCCGCGTTGTTCGCGATCTTGAAGATCCAGGAGGAGAACTTGAATTCGGGGCGGTAGGACTCAATGGCGTTGAGCGCCTTCACGAAGGTTTCCTGCGAAAGATCCTCCGCCAGCTCCCGGTTGCGGACCATCCGGAAAACCAGGGCAAAGACGGGGCGCTCGTAGCGGCGGACCAGCTCCCGATAGGCCGCCTCCCGCCCTCCCCGGGCGAGCAGCACGACCTCCTGGTCGGTGAGGGTCGCCCATTCGGGTGCGCTAGGCACGACGGCGCCGCCTTGCCAACGGTCTCGCAGCGGGACTACATTGAGCGCCTATGTTAGCCTCAGATCGTGAGTTACCCGTTGCTGGCGGTCCGGAGAAGCGGGCCTATGTCCGGGATGTCTTCACCGCCATTGCCCCCACCTACGACCGCGTCAACCACATCATCAGCCTGCGTTTCGATGTGCGTTGGCGGCGACACGCGGTCGGACGGCTGGGGTGGGAGCGGGCGCCCGGAGGAATCTATCTGGACCTGTGTGCGGGAACACTCGACTTCGCGGCGGCGCTCGCCCGGCAGCCCGGCTTCCGGGGACGAATCGTCGGCGCCGACTTCGTCCGTGACATGTTGAGACGTGGACGCACCAAGTCGAACGGCGTGCACCCCGTGGCGGCTGATGCTCTCGAGCTTCCGTTTCCCTCTTCGGCGTTCGACGGGGCGATGGTGGGGTGGGGAATCCGGAACCTCGTGGACCTCGACGCGGGCCTTGCCGAGGCGGCGCGGGTCCTCCGGTCCGGAGCCAGGCTGGTCATCCTCGAGATGACGCTTCCGCCGCAGCGCCACTTCCGGCGGGTCTACCAGTTCTACTTCAGGCGCGTCCTCCCCTGGATCGGGCGCCTGATTTCCAGGCACGCCACCGCCTACGACTGGTTGCCGGAGTCCACCCAGGCATTCCCCCGGCCGGAGGAGTTGTCGCGTCGGATGACGGCCAACGGTTTCGGCGACGTCTCCTACCGGCTCTTCCTGGGCGGCGTCTGCGCGATGCACGTGGGGACGAAGCGGTGAGCCTCGACGATCTGCGGCAATTCATCTCGGCCATCGAGGGAATCGGCGAGCTGACCCGCGTCACCCACCCAGTGAGCGCGCGGCTCGAGATCGCCGAAATCGCCGACCGCTGCATGAAGAGCCCGGGCGGCGGCCCGGCCCTGATCTTCGACCACGTTCTGCTGGAGGATGGCCGGCGGAGCGCGCTTCCGGTGGCGATCAACCTGTTCGGGTCCATGCGGCGGATGTGCCTCGCGCTCGGGGTGGACCGCCTCGACGCGGTCGGGGAACGCATCGCCGACATGCTCGACCTCAAGGTGCCCGACAGTCTCCTCGGAAAGCTGGCCCTGCTCCCCAAGCTCGCTGAAATGGGAAAGTTTCCTCCCAAGCTCAAGGGGGGGAGGCCGGCGTGCCAGGAGGTGGTGCTGCGGGGCGATGCGGTGAACCTCGACCAGATCCCGTTTCTCACGACATGGCCGGGGGACGGCGGGCGCTACATCACCCTGCCGATGGTGATCACCATCGATCCGGCGAAGGGGATTCGAAACGTCGGCATGTACCGCGTCCAGGTGCTGGGTCGCGACACGCTGGCGATGCACTGGCAGCGCCACAAGGTCGGCGCCGCGCACTGGCGCGAGATGGCGGAGCGGAAGGAGCGCATGCCGGTGGTGATCGCCATCGGCGGCGATCCGGCCAGCGTGTACTCCGCAAGCGCGCCGCTCCCGCCCACCATAGACGAGTTTCTCTTCGCCGGCTTCCTTCGCCGTGCGCCGGTGGAGCTGGCCCGGGCGGTGACCTGCGATCTCGACGTTCCGGCCGAGGCGGAGGTCGTCCTCGAGGGATATATCGATCCCGCGGAGCCGCTCGTCCTCGAGGGCCCCTTCGGCGACCATACCGGCTTCTACTCACTCGCCGACTACTATCCCCGGGTTCACGTCACCGCCATCACCACGCGCCGGGACCCCATCTACCCGGCGACGCTCGTGGGCCGCCCACCGATGGAGGACTATTACCTCGGCCATGCCACCGAACGCATCTTTCTCCCGTTGCTCAGGCTGACCGTTCCCGAGATCACCGACTACCACATGCCCGCGGCCGGGATCTTCCACAACCTCGTCTTCGTCGCGATCGACAAGCAGTACCCCGGCCAGGCCTACAAGGTGATGAACGCGCTCTGGGGGCAGGGATTGATGTCGCTGGCCAAGGTGCTCGTCATCGTGGACAAGCACGTCAATGTCCAGGACCCCGATGAGGCCTGGTGGGTGGCCCTCAACAACATCGACCCCGAGCGTGACGTGCGCTTCACGATGGGTCCGATGGACGTGCTCGACCACTCCAGCCGTGGCTTCACCTACGGGAGCAAGATGGGCATCGATGCGACACGGAAGTGGAAGGAGGAAGGCTTCGAGCGGGAATGGCCGGCGATGATCGCAATGGACGCGGCGACGAAATCCCGGGTGGACGCGATGTGGGGTCAATTGGGCATCCGCCTGTGACGGGCGCCCTGCGTGAAGGCCAGACGTTCGCCGGTGACTCGCTCCTCGTCCGGTACGTCAACCTCGTCAAGCTCCCGCACACCCTCTTCGCGCTGCCCTTCGCGCTCCTCGGCGTGCTGGCCGCCTCCCGCGTCGCGTCGGTCACCGCGCGCACGGTGGCACTCGTCGTGATCGCGTTCTCCGCCGCCCGCTGGGCCGCGATGGGCTTCAATCGGATCGCCGACCTGCCGTTCGACGCCCGCAACCCCCGCACGATGAACCGGGAGCTTCCCCGAGGGACGCTCACGACGGCGCAGGCAGGGATTTCCGTAACGGTGGCCGCCGCCCTGTTCATCCTCTCGTCCGCGCTTCTCAATCCGCTCTGCATGATCCTGAGCCCGGTGGCCCTCGCCTGGGTGCTGGCGTACAGCCTCTCCAAACGCTTCACATGGTGGCCTCATCTCTGGCTGGGCGTGAGCCTGGCCATCGCTCCGGTGGGAGGGTACCTGGCGGTGACGGGTCACTGGAGCCGGCCAGGCTGGCTTCTCCTGGCGGTTAGCGCAGCGGTCGCGACCTGGGTGGCGGGGTTCGACATCTTCTACGCTCTTCCCGATGCGGCGTTCGACCGCGACAACGGCCTTCGGAGCGCGGTGGTCCGGCTCGGCGAGCGGAGGGCCATCCTGCTGGCCAGGCTGCTCCACGCCACGACGATTCCGGGGCTCGCGCTCTTCGGCTTCGGGGCTGGGTTCGGGCCGTGGTACTATGCGGGCCTCGCGGTGGCCGCCGGCATTCTCGTGTACGAGCATCGCCTGGTCCGGCCCGGGGACCTCTCCCGGCTCGACGCCGCGTTCTTCACCATGAACGGGGTCATGTCGGTGACGGTGTTCGCCTTCGCCCTCGTGGACAGCGCGCTCGCATGACGCCCGCCGCTCGCCATCCCCTGGTGGTCGCCCTCACCGGCGCTTCCGGGGCACCCTACGGATTACGGCTTCTCGAGGTCCTCGCCCGGGGGCAGGTACCGGTCTGGCTCATACCCTCGAGCCACGGCATGCGCCTGCTGCGGGATGAGTGCGGGATCGACTCGCTCGACGCCCTCAAGTCGGCTACCGGCGGCGACTGGTCTTCGGTCACCGTGTTCCCCGACTCGGACCGTGGCGCCCTTCCCGCTTCCGGCTCGCGTCGCACGAGCGGCATGGTCGTGTGTCCCTGCTCGATGGGGACCGTTGCCGCGATTGCCGCCGGCACGAGCCGCTCGCTGGTCGAGCGGGCGGCGGACGTCACCCTCAAGGAGCGCCGCCGGCTGGTCCTCGTGCCGCGGGAGACGCCCCTTTCGCTGGTGCACCTGCGAAACCTGGTGTCGGTGACCGAAGCCGGCGCGGTTATCATCCCCGCCGCCCCGGGCTTCTACCACCGGCCGACGCAGGTCGCGGAGCTGGTGGATTTCATCGTGCAGCGAATCCTCGATCACCTCGACATCGACCTCGAAATCGCCCGCCGCTGGACCGGCGACACCCCCTGAGCCCACCGGCGTGCGCCTTGGCGTGATATCCGATACCCACGGCCTGCTGCGGCCGGAGGTGTTCCGGGTCTTCCGGGAGGTGGACCATATCCTCCACGCCGGGGACATCGGCCCGGAGTCGCTCATCGAAGAGCTCGAGACCATTGCGCCGGTGACGGCGGTCTACGGAAACACCGATGGCCGGGAGCTTCGCGGCCGGTTCCCCGAGGTGGCCAGGCTTGAACTGGATGGATTCAACATCGTGGTCACTCACGGGGACCGGTTCGGCGTCCCTACCCCCGAAAAGCTCCACGCCGAATTTCCCGATGCGGAAATACTCGTGTTCGGACACACCCACCGACCGCTGCTCACCCTGGTGGATGTCGTGGTGACGGTGATGAACCCCGGGGGTGCGGGCCCCCGGAGATTCGATCTTCCGGCGTCGGTCGGCATCCTGGAGTTGGAGGCGGGAATCCCGCCACGAGGGAGGCTGGTACCTCTCGCGACTCCCTCAACCTGATCCGATCCACTCCTCGTAGGGTGTCGTCCGGCGCAGCGCCTCGGGGTGCGCCCGAAACCACGCGGTGAGGAGGAGTATCTCGTCGATGGACTCGAGAGGCAGGGGTCCGCTCGAGACCTCGGGTTGCGCCGCTTCCACCGCCACCACCGCGCAGAAGGCCTCGCGTTCGATCGGGGTGGACGGGTAGGGAAATGAGGTGCGCACGACGCCTTGCCGGATGAGGTAGACCCGGTCGTCGCCGTAGTCGCCGGGGTCGCGATAGACGAAGGTCAGAAGGTCGCGCGCGGTACGCGCCCGGCTCGTCGCGGCCACCAACCACTCCAGGTGCTCGAACCGTTCGCGCCACCTCGTGGCGAGCTCGAAATGCCCGGAGTCGCCGGCGTCCTGCATCGAGCGCACCACCCGGTCGAGCGGCTGGAGGGTCCTGCCTTCCAGGAACGCAGCCGCCGTCTCGACTCGCCGGCGGTAGTCCCACTCCGCCACGAACCCCGCGCACGGTCCGGTGCACGAGCCGAATGCGTGGCGCATGCATCCCGCCTGCCGCGATGGGCCGAAGAGATCTCCTTGCCCTGCGAAGACCGCCGGCATGCGGGCAGCGCAGTCCCGGAGTCCGAGGAGGTCGTTCAGGATGCGCACCGCTTCGGCGGTGCGGGCGCGGGAGCGGAAGGGGCCGTAACAGCAGGCATCGTCCCGGGCGACGCTCGATCCGGCGTAGACGCGGGGGGCGTCCTCGTTCGAGATCTTGATGAGCACGGAGCGGCGGGTAGCGTTGGCGTGACGGTTGAAGTGGGGACGGTACCGGCGGATCTGGCGGAGCTCGGTGAGATAGGCGGCGAATTCGCTGGGCACGTAATCCCAGGTGATGTCCGAGGCGGCATAGAGGATGCGCGCGGCCTTGTCCTCCGGATACGAGGCCCGGAAGTAGCTGAGCAGCCGGGTGCGAAGCCGCTTGGCCTTTCCGACGTAGAGGATCCGGCCCGTCGAATCGAGCACCCGGTAGACGGCTGGACGGTTTTCCGCGAGCGCGCGCACGCGCCCTCGCAAACCCGCCAGGTCGGTGGTCGGGAGAAGGGCGGTGCGCTGAGCCCGACGGGAGCTCACCGCTGGCACCGGAAGCAGAACACGGTGATGCGGGCGTCTATCTCGTGGGTGCCCGCGAGCCGGGTCCCGCACCGGACGCACGGCTCGCCTTCCCGCTCGTACACCAGAAGGTCGAACTGGAAATTCCCCGGCTCGCCTGTCCCCGTCCGATAATCACGTACGGTGCTGCCCTTCGAGACGATGGCGGCCAGGAGTATCCGCCGGATGTCGGCGTGCAGCCGCTGGTGGTCGTCCCGCGTCAGCCGGTTGGAGGGCTTCGACGGATCGATTCCCGATGCGAAGAGCGCCTCGTTCGCGTAGATGTTGCCGACGCCGGCCAGGTACCGTTGGTCCATGATCACCTTCTTGATCGCCTGGCGGGAGCGTGCGAGTGCCGAGCCCAGGACCTCCGGCGTGAAGGCGGGGTCGAGCGGCTCGGGACCGAGAGAGGTGGTGTACGCTTCCCAGCCGCGCCGGTTCAGCAGGAGAAGTGTGCCCAGCCGCCGGACATCCTCGTAGACGAGCTCCCGACCGTCGTCGAGTTCGGCTCGGAGCACCGCGTACGGGAGCTCATCAGGAGGAAGGGGCTGGTCGTAGACCACGAGGGAACCAGTCATGCCGGGCTGCACGACCAACCGGTGCGTTCCCACATCGATGACGGCGTGCTTGGCTCGGCGGAAGACGTCTGCGACCCGCGCGCCGCGCAGCTGCTGCAGGAGACGGCGACGGGTGACGCCGCGCAGGATGTCGTCATGGCTCAGGGCGACTCGTCCGAACCGGCGGCCGAGCAAAGAAGGACGGATGTCGCGGACGATGGTTTCGACTTCCGGCAGCTCGGGCATCGGGCCGGAATCTAAACGCGTGCCCGCTCAGCCTCTCGCCACCCGATGTCGCGGCGGAACACCTTGCCGTCGAACCGGATCGCCTCCGCCGCCGTGCGGCTCAGCAGCCGGGCCTCTCCGAAGCCCGGCGCCACCGCCGTCACGTTGAGGACCCGCCCGCCGTTCGCCCTGAGGATGCCCTGCGGGTCGCGCACCGTCCCCGCATGGAAGACGGTGACGCCATCGGGCAGCGCGTCTGGGATCGTGATCGCCGCGCCACGCCGGGGCGCGTCGGGATATCCGCTGGAGGCGAGGACCGTCGTCACCGACGCGTCCGGACGCCGGCGGATCGGCGAAATGCCCTCGCCATGCGCCACCCGCCAAAGACAGTCGGTGAGTCCTTCCGACACGAGCGGCAGCACCACCTGGGTCTCCGGGTCGCCGAGCCGGCAGTTGAACTCGACCACCCAGGGCACACCGGACTCGTCCACCATGAGGCCGGCGTAAAGCACGCCGGCGAACGGGGTCTTCCGCCGCTGCATCGCCTCGAGGGTCGGCACGAGGACCTCGCGTCCCACCCGCGCCAGGAGCGAGGGCGTTGCCACGGAGACCGGACTGTACGCTCCCATCCCACCCGTGTTCGGGCCGGTATCGCCCTCGAGGAGTCGCTTGTGGTCCTGCGAGACCGGGAGCAGCTCGAAGTCGCGGCCATCGGTGACCGCCAGGACCGAGATCTCCTCACCCTGGAGAAAGGACTCGATCACCACGGTGCGGCCCGCGTCGCCGAACTTGCCGTCGCCGAGCATGGCTCGGAGGACCCCGGCGGCCTCCGCGCGCGTGGCGCACACGACGGCGCCCTTGCCGGCGGCGAGTCCCGACGCCTTGACGACGAGCGGCTCGGGGTGACGGTCCACGTACCGGAGGGCTCCGGCGAGGTCCTGAAACGTGGCGCTCACCGCCGTTGGCACCCCGGCGGCGGCCATGACTTCCTTGGCGAACGCCTTCGACGCCTCGATCTGCGCGGCGGCCCGGCTCGGCCCGAAGGCGGCGCGGCCCTCCGCCCGGAGCCGGTCGGCCAGGCCGAGCGCGAGCGGGATCTCCGGCCCGATGACGGTCAGATCGATCCCGTGCATGTCGGCGGCGTCGGCGAGGCGGTCGATGTCGTCGGCGGCGATGGGGAGGTTGGTGGCGAGCTCGGCGGTGCCGGGATTGCCCGGCGCGCAGTACAGGTCGGCGTCAGGATTCTCGCGGCGGAGGGACCAGCAGAGCGCGTGCTCCCGTCCGCCGCCGCCGACCACGAGGAGCCTCACGTCTGCTTCTGCGCGTTCCGGAAGGCCTCGCGGGCCCGCTCCGCCGCCCGCTTGGCGGCCTCCGCGACCTGGGTGGCGATCTCGCGCGCCTCGCCGGCGTAGTAGCTCCCCGCGGCGCCCACGTCGTCCTTCAGAGGCCGGGCATTCGCCTCGGCGCCGCGGCGGACGTATTCCCCCCGGACGATGCGGTCGTAGTCGCCCGTCGCCACCCAGCGCTGCAGCTCCGCCGCCCGCACAGTGTGCATCGGGTGGGTGAGCGCGAGGGTGCTCAGCAGCTTGTACACAACGTCGAGCCCCTCGCCGGCGGCCACATACTCGTGGGCCTGGTCCATGAATGCGTCCACATTGAGCTCGGCCGCGAAGCCTTTGCCCCGGCCGCCACCGGCCATCTTCATGTCGAGCCGCTGGGCGGCCACGACATCCTGCGCCCCGAGCAGCCCGGCCCGGTCGGCGGAGAGCTCTGACTTCCGCGACCATTCGAGGAAGGCGAGCCGAATCGGCAGCACGGCCAGCCCCGCGAGAACGGGAAGGGCGCCGAGGCTGATCAGGGCAAGGATCGCGGCGATGGTGCGGTAGAGCGCGTGCCCGCTCATGACGTGACCGAGCTCGTGGGAGAGAAGCACCCGAAGCTCGTCGTCATCGAGCAGCTCGATCGCCGCCGAGTGGATGACGATGAACGGCTTGTCGATGCCGTAGGCGCCGGCGTTGAAGAACGGCGTCTGCGACACGTACACCTCCGGCACGTCGGGCCAGTCGAAGGTGGTCACCACTTCGTTGTGCAGATGCCAGAGTCTGGGGAACTGGGTGGGTCCGACACGGACGGCATTTCCCTGGAAGAGCAACCGGACACCGCGCTCGCCGCCGATGAACGCGAGCACCCTTCGGATGACTTCATCGACGCCGGGCACCGCGCGAAGCGTCTGGAGTGCGGCGCGATCGGCGGGATGCTCCCACGACACGGCGCCGATTTCGGGGAAGGTCCTGCGGGGACGCGGCGCGGGAAGTGAGGTCGTCATGGACGGCTCGTGGTTGGGGGACGCGCGCCCCTACGCTTGCCCCGACTCCACAGTTTCACGTTGGAACAATACCTCACGATTTCGCCGAGAGCGCCTGGTCGAGATCGGCGAGAAGGTCGTCGGTATCCTCCACGCCGCAGCTCAACCGCACGAGACTCTCGGTGAGCCCCATTGCCAGGCGCATGGCCGGCGGCACCGACGCGTGGGTCATGGTGGCCGGATGGCCCACCAGGCTCTCGACGCCCCCGAGGGACTCGGCCAGGGCGAAGATCCTGGTTCGCTCGACGAAGCGCCGGGCCAGGGCGACGTCGCCGAGGTCGAAGGAGATCATGCCGCCGAAGCCGCTCATCTGCCGGCGGGCCAGGTCGTGCTGGGGGTGCGTGGGGAGGCCGGGGTAGTACACCTGTCTGACCTCCGGCCGGTGGGTAAGCCATGCCGCCACCGCGCGACCGTTCAGGTCGTGCTGGCGCATCCTGAGCGGGAGTGTCTTGATCCCGCGAAGGGCAAGCCAGCAATCCATCGGCCCGGGAACGCCGCCCGCCGCATTCTGGATGAAGCCGAGCCGTTCGGCCAGGTCGTCCCGCGCGGTGACGAGGATTCCCCCGACCATGTCGCTGTGGCCGTTCAGGTACTTGGTGGTCGAATGCAGGATGATGTCGGCCCCCGACTCGAGGGGCCGCTGGAAGAAGGGCGTGGCAAAGGTGTTGTCCACCACGTAGAGGTAGCCGCGGGCCTGCGCGAGGTCTCCCACCGCGCCGAGATCGGCGAGGTTCATCATCGGATTGGTGGGCGTCTCGCAGTAGAGCATCCGGGTGGCGGGTGTCACCGCGCGTTCGACATTGGCGATGTCGCGCATGTCGACGAAGGTGAAGCGGACGCCGAACTCGGTATATACCTGTTCCATGAGCCGGTGGGTCCCGCCGTACACGTTGTCGCCGCAGACCACGTGGTCACCCGAGCGCAGCAGCTTGAGCACGGTGTCGAGGGCGGCCAGCCCCGATCCGAAGGCGAAGCCGTGGGTCCCGCCCTCGAGGCTCGCCACGTTGCGCTCCAGCGCCTCGCGGGTCGGGTTCTGCGTCCTGGCGTACTCGTAGCCCTTGTGCTTACCGAGCGCGGGCTGGACGTAGGTGGACGTCTGGTAGATGGGCGTCATGACCGCTCCGGCCAGCGGCTCGACGATCTGGCCGGCGTGGACCGAGCGGGTGGCGAAGCGATGATCGTGATCGTGCGGGAGGATGCGGGTCATCAGGGGCCGGGAGAGTGAGGGTGGGAGAAGCGTAATGGCGCGAACGGTTCGGTTGAAGAGGGGGGTCTGTCCCGGTTACCTTCGGGTTGTGACGAGTCCCCAGTCCGTCGGCGCCGCGGTGCATTGCCTTATCGTCGTCGGCGACGACGGGCTCCGACGGGTACTGGCCCGGCTCATCGAGATGCATGGCCTCGGCTCCCTGCAGGCGCCGTCCGGGGACGCCGCGCTGGCGATTTTGCGGGAGCGCCGCGATATCCCGCTCTGCATCTCCGACATCCACCTGCCGGGGATGGATGGGATTGTCTTCCTCCGCGAAGCGCTCGGCTTGTGCCCGGACATGGCCGTGCTGATGCTCACCGGCGACAGCAACGTGTCGCGCGCGGTCGAGTGCCTGAGGGTCGGTGCCCTCGACTATCTCAACAAGCCGGCAACGAGCGAAGAAATCCTGGCGCGGGTGGACAAGGCGCTGGAGAAGCGCGAGCTGGTCCTCAGGAACAGGTTCTACCAGTCCAATCTGGAGACGCGGGTCCGTGAGCTCGACCGTCTCAATCGCCAGTCGCTGATCAACGGCGTGCAGACACTGGTGCACGCGCTCGAGGCGAAGGACGCGTATACCAGCGGCCATTCCGCCCGCGTCTCCCGGTACGCGGTCAAGACCGCGGTGCAGCTCGGTTACACCGGCGACCGATTGGAGCACATCCGGCTCGGCGGAGAGCTGCATGACATCGGGAAGATCGGTACGAGGGAATCGGTGCTGAACAAGGCCGGGCCGCTGAGCCCTGAGGAGTTCGACCACGTCAAGGGCCACGCGGCACTCGGCGAGCGGATTCTCGCGCCGTTCCTGTCGGACTCACCGACCGTGCTTGGCATCGTCCGGTCCCACCACGAGCGGATGGATGGGCACGGATTTCCCGACAACCTCACCGGCGACACGATCCCCGTCGAGGCGCGTATCGTGGCGGTGGTGGATGCGTTTGACGCCATGACCACGAGTCGCGCCTACCGCCCGTCGCGGACTCCCGTCGGCGCCGTCGAAGAGCTGCAGCGCCACGCGGGGGGCCACTTCGATGCGACCGTGGTCGACGCGTTCACCCGCGCGTTCAGCGACCTCACCGTTCTTCCGCTCTCCCTGTGAGCGCCGTCCCGGCACCGGCCACGATGTCCGATACCCTCATGATCAGCGTTTCCGGGATGCGCGGCCACGTCGGCACCGACCTCACGCCCGAGATCGTCGCCCGCCACGCCGCGGCGTTCGGCGCGTGGGTGCGCGAGTCCGCGTCCGGGGGCCGGACGCCCTCGGTCGTCCTGGGCCGTGATGCGCGTACCAGCGGGCCCATGTTCACCCGGGCGGCCGCGGCGGGACTCATGTCGGTGGGAGTGGACGCCATAGAGCTGGGAATCGTGCCGACGCCCACCGTGCAGATGGCGGTCGAGCACCATCATGCCGGAGGCGGGCTGATCCTCACGGCCAGCCACAACCCGATCGAGTGGAACGCGCTCAAGTTCGTCGGCCCGGACGGGATCTTCCTCGACGCCGATTCGGGCGCGAGGGTGCGCACCCTGGCCGACCAGGGCCCGCCCCGCATGGGATGGAAGGGGCTGGGCCAGGCGAGGGAAGATCCCGAAGCGATTGCCCGGCACCTCGATGCCATCCTCGGGCTGCCGACGATCGACGTCGCCGCAATCCGTCGGTGTCAATTCCATGTTGCCCTCGACTGCGTTCGGGGGGCCGGAGCCACCGCGATGATCCCCCTTCTCGACCGGCTTGGCTGCCGGGTGTCGGGGATCAACCTCGAGACCGATGGACTCTTCCCACGTGCGCCCGAGCCGGTCCCCGAGAACCTGGGCGACCTCGGCCGGCTGGTGCGGTCGTCGGGCGCGGCCATCGGGCTGGCGGTGGATCCCGATGCGGACCGGCTCGCGCTGGTGGACGAGACTGGCCGGCCGATCGGGGAGGATTACACTCTGGCGTTCGCGGTGCGCGCCGTGCTGGAGGGGCACCGCAGTCGCGATCGGGGGTCGAGCACGGCAAGACCCCCGACCGTGGTGGTGAACCTCTCGACCAGCCTGGTTGTCGAGGATGCGGCGAGGGCGGGGGGTGCCCGTCTCCTGCGCGCGCCGGTGGGAGAGGCTAACGTGGCCCGGGCCATCCGGGATGAGGGAGCCGTGATCGGAGGCGAGGGCAACGGGGGAGTGATTCTCCCCGCCCTTCACATCGGGCGGGATGCCCCGCTGGGCCTGGCCTTGATCTTGCATCTCCTTGCCACGACTGGACTAACAGTATCCGGCCTTGTGATGGCGTCGCCCCGGTACACCATAGTCAAAGCGAAAGGCCCCCGCGGTTCGGAACTCCGGC
>Ga0334722_10002809_pt1 | contig 19241 bp, 21 predicted proteins | sample C3_bottom_MG_FD_207210 | JGI IMG/M metagenome (GOLD analysis project Ga0334722, IMG submission 207210) | Sediment microbial communities from Yellowstone Lake, YNP, Wyoming, USA - C3_bottom | ecosystem: Environmental > Aquatic > Freshwater > Lake > Sediment | place: USA: Wyoming | collected...
TAATTCGACTGCAGCCCACTCATTGTCTTTAAGACCCTCAAACCTGCTCAAGCACGCAACTCCCTTGTTTTGAGGGCTATATCATGACGCGTAAAGATTTTATTGTCTACTGGAAGATAGGTTCATAATAGTTGATGAAAAATAGCGAAATTTAAAGGGGATTTTATTATGTCCGTAAATCAGACCGAGTCTAGATTAATAAAATTAGACCATTATCTAAATGATCATAACTTTCCGATCGATAAGGAAAAAAAGCTTGGAATCGGGATGCTCGCTTCAGGCGTTACCGCGTTAGCTGTAACAGGTATCCTACTTGCTTCGAAGGACCACAGAACCAAAAGTTCGAGAAAGTGACCACTTGTTCGCCAAGAACACCAGGAAAATGTCACCAAACGTACACGCGAGTAGTGGGATCTGAAAAGCAGGTGTTGTCGAATGGGGGTATATACCAGCCAGACCTTATCTTGATTCCAGCGAGCCTAGACAGGCTCCAAATGGCACCGCTCCCGATTCATGCTTGAATATTTGGAGTGATGGAAGATGGGTGTCTCCGACAGCGCGTAATGTTGTAGGGGTAAAACTGATGGAGAGAGAACCTTTTCCAACAGTGAAACCGGTAGTTCCAAAAGAGATACAGGTTCCAGTGGTTAATATGAAAGATGCTGGACGGATAAGTACGCTGCAAGAAATGTTTGAAAATTTTGGCAGCCGCTCGAATAGAAGATAGATTTCAAAGAGCCGACCTTCGAGTCGGCTCTTTTCTTTAATTAAACAACCCCTTCAGTTGTTTTAGGGTGTCTTCGAAGGTGGTTTTTTCATCGATTTGTTGTTTTAAGAAACGGTTGACTCTGTCTATGTATTTCAGGGCAAAGTCGGCGTTTTTGTCTGAACCGGGTTTGTATTCGCCGATCCGGATGAGCAGTTCATTTTTTTTGTAGTTCGCGAGTACTTCGCGTAGCTTTCCAATGAGTTCGAGATGGGGTCGATCGAGGATTTGGGGCAGGATACGACTGACGGAGGCAAGGACGTCGATAGCGGGATAGTGGTATTGCCGGGCCAGTTCTGAGGAGAGGATGATGTGACCGTCGAGGATGGAACGGACTTCGTCGGCGACCGGTTCGTTGAGGTCATCACCAGCGACGAGGATGGTGTAGAAGGCGGTGATAGACCCTTTTTCGGAGTTGCCGGACCGTTCGAGGAGGCGGGGAAGGATAGCGAAGACGGAGGGGGTGAAGCCGGCACGGGCAGGAGGTTCACCTGCAGCGAGGCCAATCTCGCGCAGCGCGCGGGCAAAACGGGTGATCGAGTCCATCATGAGGATGACCGATTTGCCCTGCTCGCGGAAGTATTCGGCAATGGCAGTGCCCACATAGGCGGCATTGATGCGCATTTGGGCAGCTTGGTCTGAGGTAGAAACGATGACGACAGATCGCTTCATCCCCTCGGGGCCAAGGTCATTTTCGAGAAATTCGCGTACTTCGCGGCCCCTCTCGCCGATAAGAGAGATGACGTTGACGTCGGCGATGGCATTACGGGCGATCATGCCGAGGAGAGTCGATTTACCGACGCCGGCGGCGGCAAAGATACCGACTCGCTGCCCTTTACCACAGGTTAGGACGCCATCGAGACAGCGGACGCCTACATGGAGTGGTTTGTGGATGAGTTGCCGTTTGAGCGGATCGGGCGGGGTGTTGATGACGGGGAATGATTCTTCGAGGTGGAGGGGTCCGTGAGTATCTTCATCGAGAGGTTGACCCATGCCGTTGAGAACCCGGCCAAGGAGCTGGGGGCCCACTTTGATGTGCATCGACATCCGCATCGGGATCACTTCCGAGGAGGGGCCAATCCCTTTCATATCGCCGAGTGGGGAGAGGAGCACTTCATCTTTAGTGAAGCCCACGACTTCTGCGATGAGTGGTTCTCCCTGCCGTTTGATGAGGCAGATTTCCCCCATCTTCACTTGCGGAATGACGGCGCGAATGAGCATGCCGACCGCTTCGGTGATGCGGCCATGCACAGTGGTCAATTCAACGTCTTCTAAATGGGAGATCAACTGGTCGAACGAGTGTCCAGCCTCTGCTTCTCCCTTTTTTTTTGCCATCTACGAACCGTTATAGTTGCGTGTTTAGGACCGTTGTGATCGACTCAATGACTTTGCCCAAGAGGGTGGAGGAGTATTCGATCTCCTGCTGCGCAAGGCTCATTTTCACTTGCATGAGCATCATATCGCCTGGGCGGATTTCCCCCTGCTTGGCGGACAATTCTTTGAGCTTTTGTTGTACTACGACGAGTTGGTCTTGCCCATCGCCGATATAGGCCAAAAACCGTCCGATGGGGTTGGCGCCGGAGGGCATTTTCATCGGGTCGTTTTCCACGCCGAGTTTGGAGGCGGCCGAACGGATGTGTCCATTGGCGTCTTGCATCTTGTTTTTGATGAGATGCGTTTGGGACCGCTTGAGTTTGAGGTTCGGAGTGTTGAGCTGCCGCTCGACTTGTCCCAGTCCGTCTTGAGCTCCCCGGGCCTGGGTCATGAGGCTGTCGAAAGTAGGAGTGGAAGAAGGGGTTCCTCCACGGGTGATCTCCATCGGAGAGGTTCCTACAGGCTGGCCTGTGCCGGGCAGAGCGCTCTTCCCTTGGCTGGCCGTCTCCTGCATGTAGGTTTCGAAGGTGGAGGGGGGCTGGGAAAGGGGCTTTTCCGGTTCAAGCGCTTTTCCAGGAGTGATGCGGTCGGGGCTTCGGTCCGGAGGAATGGTTTCAGCAAACATGAGCTCTACTTCCTACGGCCTTCGCCGGCAGGGCCAGGCGTTTTTTTGATGAACCGCTCGACAAAGTCGATCGCTGTGTGGGCGAGTTTCTTGACGAGAGGATCTTTCGATTTGACCGTTTGCTCAAGCATCTTTTCACCTTTGGTGACTGTATTGGGCTGCATGCTGAGCGCAAGACCTAAAAAGGCTTTGGCCATATCGTTATGAGGTTCGACGTCCAGCACCTCTTCGAACGCTTTGCAAGCTTGCTTGAGTTCGAGTTTGTGGAGGTGAAGATATCCAAATCCCACTTTCGGTAGAACGTTTTCTGGTTCGAGAAGTTCGGAGGCGCGGAACAGTTTCAGCGCTGCATCTTCATCGGCCATGTTGACGGCGATGAACCCCGCTTCAAGCAGCAGGACGAAATCTTCTCTGTAGTGTTTCCAAGTCTTCATGTTGGTAGTTCCTTTTAACTTTAGCGAGTTTTTTGGTTGCCTACGGCGTTATTGATGACCGAGTTAACCTGATAAATCACGTTAGAGATCGATTCGCCGATCTGTGTCACCTGGCTCATCTGGAATTGCAGCAAGATGAAGGATCCAGGGTTCGCTTGGCATATTTTACTAGCCAAGTTACGCACTTGCGAAACCAGCTGTGACTGCAATTTCATGTAGGCAGAGATCAGGGTTTTAAAAGAGAGGGTGACTCCCGGGGTTTTCATTGTTCGCTCCTATTTCGTTATTTTTCGCAGCACTTTTTTCAGGGCGGCATAGCCGTGAAGCAATATGCCCAGTTGGTCGAAATCTTTTTCGCTGGCGCCTTCCCTAAGCTGCTTCTTAATTTCCGTTATTCGATGTTCTACTTTTTCCATTATTTCTTTGCTTCGGCCCGGTTTTTCTTTCATCTCTTTTTCTAAATCAAAGACGAATCGATCGCCTGGCTTCTTTTCTAAACCGTACATCCGTTCCCCCTGTTTTTAACGCGCATAATCGATTTTATATCTTAATCCATCTTTTTCAAGAAGAATTGTATTTGATTCAATGGATGTAATTTTCAATCCATCGACTAAATCGCCCAGTGTATATATTTTTCCATTTAAGACAACGCTGTATCCACGCCCTTCATGGATAGAAGAGCCGCCCACCTGAAATTGTTTCGTCAAATCGATGCTTGCGTCATTTGGGCTAGTGGCCACGGCGTAATTTTTCACTTTGTTGACGCCGGGGAGGGTATTGATCTCTTTGAGTAGTTCATCGTACTCGTGTTCCATCTTATTGCTGTATTTGCCGGCCAGTACTACCTCGCCATTTGCCAATTGGAAAGCCACTGCTCCAAACCCGTGCATGGCTAGCATACTCTGGAGTTGGATCGTTAAATTCTCTTCGACCACGACATTATTTTGCAGCCGGTCGATGTAGGGGAAGTTGACGGTCAAATAATCGGATAGGAGGGCCGCTTCGGCATTGGTCTGCAGATAGCCATTGGCGACAAATTTACCTGGTGTTGGGGAATGAATACTCATGCCGCGCCAAGCGGGATTCGTGCTCAGCACATCATTGGTTGACTTCCAAACCAACTCATCAATCACGACATTGTTTTCGGTGCTTGTGACGAAGGGGATTTGGCCGATCCGGTAATTTAACTCTTGATAATCGACCGACGTCATCACGTGGCCGACGAGGAAGAGCTTTCCACTGGATGGATTGAATGAATATTGGACATCTTCGAATTTGTTCAGCGCCTCTTTCAAACGGCTATCGGGCTCTTTGTGGGCCACTTCGATCTTTTCCGACTTAAAGAGGGAGAAGAAACTCAAGAAAATAATAAGGAAAATCCCCAAAAAGCTCGCACCAAAAATCAGGTGTTTTGTCGGGAGAGGTCTTTCTTTCCAATGGATGGCCTCTTTTTTAGCGCCGGCAGCAGCCAACTCGGCTTCGAGTTCTTCGGCCGTTTTGGGGGCCTCGTAAGCGGGAACCATGGGAGAGTAGATCGTCTCTTGGGGTGCTTCCCGGTCGATGAGTAAGAATACAGTGGTGCCCAAGGCAATGAGATCTTTGGGCGTAATGATCTGTTTTTGGGTAAGAGGTTCTCCATTGACGAGGGTGCCGTTTTTGGAACCCAGATCTTCCAGTTCGATGACCCCATCTGGACTGACGCTCAATCGGGCGTGGTTGCGTGAGACGCTCAAATCTTGGAAGATGATATCAGATGAATTGGGGTCTTTGCCGATGGTATAGGTGCGCCCCCTTTCGATCCCGATCTCGGCCCCGGCATTCGGGCCTGAGATGACCTTTAATAAAAGGGTCGTTGGAGAAAGGAGATTGAAGGGGAGCTCCTCATCGCTTGGCCCTCCTTCGAAAATCGTGTCGTAAGGGGCCTCTTCTTTGACCTCCAGCTCTTCGTCGATTTCTCGCTGGATATCTTTTGGCGCTTCCCTTGATGGAGGTGCTGGCTCTTCGAGCTCGCCGAAAATATCGTCGTAGCTTTTTTGAGGGACCTCTTTCTTTTTCTTCTTTTTAGCTTTTGGAGGCTCTGTTCCCAGAGTGGGGAGTTCTTCATCGGAAAATAAAAAGACAGTATTGCCGATTTGGATTCGGTCTCCCTCTTTTAATAGGATCCGATCTTCATGTTCCTCATCGTTGACAAGAGTGGGGTTGACATGACTCAAATTTTTGATGTACACTGCATCGCCTGTTTTAAACAACTTGGCGTGTTTGCGCGATACAGTACTATCTTCAATGACGAAATCGGCCTCATCGGGATCTCGGCCGATGGTCCACTCTTCGCCCTCACTTAAATCAAGGAGAAGTCCGCGAAGCGGCCCCTCTTCTGCAATCAGATGCGCTGGCATGTTTTTACAGCAATGTCTCTTTATCTTTAAACTTCTCTACCTCTTCACGCCAGTAGAGAAGAAAGTTTATGAAATCTTCAAGCGATTCCCTAAACGTCCGGTAGTTCAGTTCATACGGCATGCTGGAAGAGAGTGTCAAGTACTTCTCATCCCCGCTCATCCCAATACGGGTAGCTCCGGTGGACTGTCCCAAATAATTGGCGCGCATCAAGACCATGAACAGATCTTCGCGTGCTTTCACCGGGCACAGACACATCTTCGAAAAAAAGCTCACACCCGGTTCTAGATCCCGAATCTCCACTTCCACCTCTTTTCCAAGAACGAATGGAAAAGCTTTCCGTTCATTCAAAGCAGGGGTGGGTAGGTCGAGCTCTGTACACGCTTGGGACAAAAATTCTCGAATCATCTTCGATGCTCCGTCCCCATTATTCCTCTAGAGGAGAGAAAAACACAAGCAGCAAAAAACAAACGAACAGTCAAAAAAAAGCATAAATGGTGTTTACTGTACTGCTTGAATGAATCTTTGCTACCTAGATGTGTGAATTTCATCAGCGCAGAGTGCGCGAAGCGCGCAGACAGAGGCGCAGAGAGCGCAGAGGAAAAATATGATACATTATCAGGATGAAGAAATTACTCGTGCTATCATCGCAGCAGCAATTGAAGTACATAAAACTCTGGGCCCAGGGTTATTGGAATCCACTTATAAGACTTGCTTATTGATTGAATTGGAAGAAAATGGTTTGCAGTATCGAGAGGAAGTAGCTGTCCCAATTATTTATAAGAATAGACAAATCGACGGTGGCTTTCGGATTGATGTTTTGGTAGCAGACAGAGTGGTGGTTGAATTGAAATCCGTCGAACATATTCTTCCTGTTCATGAGGCCCAAGTCCTCACCTATTTGCGTCTCCTTGAAAAACAAGTTGGGCTACTGATCAATTTTCATGTGCCAGTATTGAAAAGAGGAATCCGTCGCTGTGTTCTCAATGCCCGCGAAAAAGTAATTCTCAATGCTGCAGCGAAGCTTTGATAGTTTTTCTCTGCACTCTCTGCGCCTCTGTCTGCGCGCTTCGCGCACTCTGCGCTGATGAAATTCACACATCCAGGCGGCAAATATTCCTGATAAAAAAAAAGGCCGCAGGGGAAACCTGCGGCCTTCGAGAAGGAGAAAGGCGGGTTGCCTTATCCTCTATAGACGTTTGCTTGAGACAGCGTCGAAGAGGCATCAAGTACAGAACTAATTCCGCTCTTGCCCGTATCGACCATCTTGTCAATTGAACTCAGTACCGATTGGATACTCGATCCAAGGTAGTCAAGCATTGTGCGTGCGGCATCTTGCGAGGCTTTGTCCGCTATTTGATGCGAAGCCGCAATCTGGGCAGATCCACGAGCGCTTGATCCGATCATTTGGCCGTATTGCATATATTGCTGGACAATCGATTCCCGCGTTTTTTGCTTTGATTCAAGCGTCTTTTCAACGGTTTCGCGCTGTTTTGCAACTCGTCGTTTTGCCTGCGCACTTTGTTCATCACTCGAAGCTTGTGTTTTTTGTGCTTCTACAAGACTATTGCCATCCTTGACGATATTTGATTTTTCTTCATTCCTGGAAATAGCCGCTTGGTTTGGTTTCCCTAGGGACTCTTCTTCAGCTTTAAGGTCTACGGATTGTTTTTGTAACCCTTCAATCTCAGAGTCCATGCTCTTTCCTTTGACATCTCCAAATGTTTGCATTCCAAGCTGCAATCCAGCGGCGCTGATTTCACCTATCCCCAGAGCGAGGGTGTTACTCGAATCGTCTTTGACCGAATTGTATTGTGCTGTGGCAGAACCTTTGGCAGCCTCAGCCCAGTTGTTGTTTAATGATTTCTCTTCATCGTAGCCTAGCTGCTGCATGAGAGTCCTCATTTGGAGGATCTGCATGATCGCTTCTGCCGAGAGGGCTGAAGGACCGGCTTTAATTTGTAAGAGTGACATAGTTTTTTCCTTTTTTTTATTATCCTAAAACTTTGGCTGCGGCCAGTAGCGGAGCTGTGAGCTCGCCAAAGGCGCTATTAAGCGATTGGTATTCTTGCATCTGCTGGGTCATGCGGCTAGAGGTACGGTCTGATTGCGCTTGCAGAAGCTGAAAGAAAGCTTTTAAAAATTGGTAGTTGGCAAGGGGGCGCGCCTCTGCGTCCATAGCTTGCGATTGTTTGACCATGTAGACGCCAGTAGCTGTTCCGAAGCCCGCTTGGCCAAGGGTTGCAATCCGGTTCGCCCAGACAAGGCCTTTAAAAATTGTTTGTTCTTTACTCAAGGAGTTAGTGGCCCCGGAAGCAACTTCCTCCGTGAAGGCAGATTTCATGAGATAGATGGCTACAATGGCCATGACGAGGGTGGAGACGATCTGGCAGATCACATCGGCAGTTTCATCGCTCACGCCTGCTTTTTTCAGGGCGGCGCCAAGTGTTGCGTTAAAGGCATCGGAGAGCGGATTCATCGTCATGAGAAGATTGCCTGCCACTAGGTTTCGGACGCTTGAGCCATTGCCGCTAAAGCTGCCGTTGACAGCATTTTCGGCCGCCATTTCGTCTGATTGGGCGATTAAGTTTTCACCTGCATTCAATCCACTTGCGGCGATATCAGATGCAATACCGGCGCCTATGCTAACGCCTGCAATTACGCCAACTTCTAACACATCTTTAAGTGCCGTATTGCCACCCGATATTTGATCTAACAGTTTGCCGACCGGACTGTCGCTGTTGAAGAGGCCTGCTTGGGACATAACCTGAAATGTAGTGATGATCGATGCGGCTACGACCCCGAGCGTGCCAAATGAAAGGACACCAACGAGAGCGGTTGCAACCCAACCAAAAATCGATCCCCAGAAGTTGTTACTTTTTTCTGCTTCAGCCGCTTCAATCTGCTGCTCGATTTTTTGGGCGATTTCGTCCCCTTCGGCTTTCAGAGCGGTAGCTGTTGAAATGCCGATCTGCTGTTCGTATTGGGCAACTTGTCCAAGAACGGTCGTAATCGCCCCCTCCATTGCAATGATCGCATTGACCATCTGCAAAAGAGAGCTGAGAGTATCTTGCGTACTAGGCAAGTCGCCTGTTTGCGGGGCGCTTTGGGTTTCTTGTACAGTGAGTGCAGCCATGAGCTCTCCCTTTAAGCGATTTGTTGTGCTAAGTTTTGCATGATCGAAATGATCGACTGGCAGAACGTGTAATCGTTCGATGTATCATTGCCGTAACCCTTGATTGCATCGGTCCAATTGTCTGTTTGTGTATTCCACGGAGTCATCTGGTTTTGGAAGGCAATCTGGTCATCAGTGTATTGGTTTTGTGCTACCTGGACGTTTTCAGAGACATTATCGCCTCCATTTGACGCGGCAGTTGAAACGGCTTGGGCATCCGCATTGAGCGTCGAATTCATCCCTGTGCTCAATGCGGTGAGCTGCTGCGAGAAACTGACAATGAGTTGGTCGGCTGCGTTCTGCATGCCGTTGATCGCATCCACGTACGCGATGAGAGAGCTGATGGCGCTTTGCATGCCACCACCCACCATCTTGTGCGGGGTAGGGGGAGTTCCGCCCTGGGGAGGGAGGATTTGAGTAGGTTGTTTTGTCATATACATCCTTAATAAACGTATGGTTTTTCACATCCGCCTATCTCTCCCTATCGTCTATCTTATCACAGTCTGATTAATTTGTAAATAAAATCTTTATTATTGATAAAAAAAAGAACCGGCCCTTTGGAGGGGCCGGTTCCAGTGCCGGTTTTTAGGAGAGAAACAGGCTGAGATTTAGGAAGGTTTTGCGTTGCTGTTCGCCAGGGCTTCCAGGGCAGTTAGGCCGGTCGTACTGTCGGTCAGATAGCCTTTCAGGAAGTTGATGACCTGGTTATCGTTGGCTGAGATCGCAGAGACCTGGGTTCCGATCGCTTGCGAGCGGTTAGAAAAGCCAGTAGAGATCTGCTTCAGGTTGTCCAAGAGCGAGACGCCCGGACCCCCGTTACCGCTTGTGTAGTTAGCAAGGCCGAAAGCCAAGTCTTTGTAGTCTCCCGACTGATAGAGGGCAAGCAACGTAGTCTGTTGGCCATTTGCGCCCGTCGCAGGCAGGTTTAAAATCCCGTTGATCCCCGATTGGACAGGGCCGAGCAAGGCGTTTGCGTTCGGATAGTTTTCAGTCGAGTTGAGGACACCAAGCAAGTTCTCAACGTAACTTTTCGCGTTGTTTTGCCCATTGTTCGGATCGTTAAAGTAGGCCGAGTTCGTATTGCTCATGATCGAACCGACTGAATTCGATTGTTCGGTCAACCACTTGTTTACGCCGCCAAGGCCTGAAAGCTGCGATTGGTAGTCATCATCTTTCTGCGGCATAATGAGCAGCATAAGGAGCTGAAGAAGCAGCGCGGGGTTTTTTTTGTATTGTGCAATCAAGTCGTCCATTTGGATTCGGATAATCGCATCTCTTGCCTGACCGATCGTGTCGCCGCCAGCTTGAGGGGCCGAACTGAAGAATTGGCCGAATCGTCCGCCGGCATATTCCATCCAGTCTTCTAAGCCATTTGGCTGGGCATTGGGTCCTGTACAAAAGATCTTTGTACCTTCGTCGTTGGTATAGTAGAGATATCCACCTTGGGTGTAGTCGCTACTCAACTGACCAATGTTTACATTCCAATATTGGAGTTCGCTGTACAGGGAACCTGTGATCGGATTGCTTGAGCCTCCCTGCATGGTGCCGAGAAGAGCTTGGATAAACGATTGTGTCTTCGTCGTATCTCCGCCGTTTTCTCCGAAACTCCAGAGAACGAGGAAGTCAGCCATGGCCGATTCAAGGTTTTGGCCGCCAGAGCTCATAACATTAGGAAATTCTTGTTGGAAGAAGGCAAGGATAGATGGGTCGTTTGCAAATTTCGGGTCATTTTCAATGTTGATCATGAATTGTACCAAACCTTGCACAGCAAGTGGGTCGGTACTGAAGTTCATGACGTTGCCAAGCATAGCGCGGAGTTCATTCAATATGGTCTGCACAGTGGCGCCTGGAGGGATCGTAGGGTCTTGCGGGAACGACGGGTCGTTCGAATTGGGGTCATTTGGCCATGGGAAGTTTACCCAAGGATCATTGCTTGGTTGCTGCTGACGAGCGGCCGCTGCTGCTTTAGGCGGCTCTTGCTGCTGGGCAGTATCTGCGAGAAGTTCTTCTTGAAGGGTGATGTCTATCATAATTATCCTGCGTTATTTAAATTGTTAAAGTATGAATTTAAGCCTTCGATCATGTGTTCCATGACCGTTTGAAATGAGCAAGGAGGGCCGTTGGACCACTGCGATAACTCAGCTTGTAGGTTGGCATAAAAGGTTGCATAGTTTGGATCGGGAGGACCCCATCCACTTGGGTTTAAAGCATTGAGCATGTCTGCCATGTCGTTTTGAAAACTGGCCCAGCTTGGGTCGCCTGGCGAGGGTTGCCCCTCTTGGTTCCATAGATAATAAGCGATAAGGTCGGGAACGAGCTGCGCCATCGATTGCGGGATCGGGTTTTGGTTATTGATCCAGCCCCAGAAGTTCGTTTGGTGGAATTTGTCTTGGTCGACGAATAACATCGATACCGCAAATGCGAACGTGGCTAAATCGCTCAGCTGTTGTGCAGAGGGGGAGCTAGGAATTGACATCACAAAACTAGAAGCATTTTCGCTCATCCAGTCGGAAATCGTTGTACCTGCGGGTACACTTGGGTCAACTTGGTTCAAATCTTCAAAATCGTTCTCAATCATCATAGCGAGCGCTCCGGGAGAAGACGAAGCCACGGCCGCATTGACTGCGGTAATCAGCTTCAGCATGGTTGGGTCGATGCAGCTTGGGTCTGACTGTGCATTGGAGATGATCTGTTGCAATTGCGAGATAACGACGCCTATCTGCATGAACAGGGACGTGCTGGGATTCGTGTTGTACTCAGATAAAAGGTATTGGAGATAGCCGACTAAACCAAGCGCTTCTAAACCGTATTGTTCCGGATTGAGCGTAGTGGGGGAGTCGGTGACGGGAGCGGGAGTAGGGGCAGTCGTATTGGCAGCTTGCGCGGTGGGTTTGGTGTCATCTTCGGCAAATACACCCGCGCGAGCCTTTTGGATTTCGGCTAGCACTGCATATTGATTCATCAAGGCTTGCAGATAAGCTGAATAAGCCGATGACATTGTCGTGACAGTCGCTGTGGAAGATGTGGAATTAGGTGTGATATTTGATACGTTTGTCATAATTAGCCCATGACCCATTGTTTAGCGGGTCTTTTTTTTGTCATTCGGACCGGTTTTTTCTCGTCCAAATGGAGTTCTTTTTTAAAGTTTGCAAGCTCTTCTTTCACCGTACTAAGCGAATCCCATTCCCCTTTCGAGAAATTGTTGGGATTTTTGACCATTTCGGCCAGCTGCGTAGGGTCTATACCGATCAGGGCGCAGAGCTTTGAGGCCTGCTCTTCGAGGGCAGCCTTTAATTTCAGGGAATCTTCCAGCGCCTGCTGACGGGCAATATCGTCTCCAGAGGCGATTTTCTCTTGCAGCACTTGGAAGTACTTTAGGGTCTCCTGGATCAAGGCCTGCATTTTAGCGGGCGAGAAGCTGGAAACATCCCCGAAAGACTCTTCAATTTGTTGGATTAGTTGTGCGGTCATATTAAACCTATTTCTCCTAATTACATTACTCTACTCTGTTAATGTTAACATATATTAAATTATTTATTAAGCTTTATTTAATAAAATCTCATAAGTGCCTCTAGATAAGGTTATTAATTTTTAATCATAAGTATTTGAGGGTAAGATAGTTATAAATAATTTATCTAGCTGCTGATTAGGGACTTACGGTTAGTATTGTGAATTAGTAAAATCTTTGATATAATATGATTATAAAATATATAGGTAATTTAATTATGACCGCACCTCCAGTCACCCCAGAACAGGCCAAGGCGGCCCTATCCCTTCATACCTCTAAGACCCCTATTATTGACCAAGGGGCTCATCCGACGATTGTGGCAATGCCCGTAGGTTCCACAGTCCATATGGCTGGGGTTTCTCATGCTGTCCATATGCGACCTATTCCTAATCCCAGCCTGCGTATCTTTTTTGTGGGGGAATCGGGAAAAGAGGGGGTTTCCGCCTATCGGGAAGATACCAAGATTTTGGAACAGGAAGAGGCCCAGGTTAAAGAGCTATTCGACTTTTTTGATAAAGGGTTTGAAAAAGAGGGAAAAATCGTCCTGTCTATTTGGCCTCGAACTGGGGAGATTCTCTGGGAAGATGCAAAGACCGGGATACGCGGGACCACCCGAATCGATACAAATCATGAGCAGATCACCGCACTGCGCAAGATATTTGGAAAACATGGCTGGTATATCGACCAATGGCCCTCCTCTTCGTCTGGAGTGAAAGGGAACCAAACTGGACGAGAACCATTCCAGAGAAAAAGCGAACGTCTTAAAAAGTTCACATTTAATCAGGCAGCATTCAGTAAAAATCTCGATGCACCTGCGAAAAAGAGATTAGAAAAACTCGACAACTTTAATCCATTTTTGGAAAATCTCTTGAAAAGTAGAACTGAAAAATATCAAGAGGACTTGAAAAAAGTTCAAGAAAAAGATCCCGCTCAAGCGCGCCATCTACAGCAGATCATCAATTGCTACACCAAAATAGCAGAACGGTACAAAGAAATGGATCAAGATGCGCTCAAATTTGCATTGATGACTCCAATTAGTACAGCTGCTGAAGCAGAAAAATTGCGTGAGTTAGTGCAAAAGCATATTGAAGCATTGCCAGGTCCTACCCAAAAATCTATGATACCTCTCGGAGAAACCATCAATGGTTTGATCCACAGAACTGACCAGACGATCCAGTTCGATGAAAAGGAATATGCGAAAGATGTGGCTCTATTGGCCATTATTCACTCCGATTCGTCCACTGAGCGGGCGAGCTACGATGCCGCTTGCAAGGCTTTCGAAGTAGGCTCTAGTCGAGATGGTTTAGAACATCTGATGCTCAAACTCTTCCTTGCAAGAGATGATGGGGAACGAGCAAACGTGTTCGAACATCCATTCCTGGCCGATTTGCTCGCTGTTCTTCCTAAAGACGAGAAGACGCATCTTCTCGACGAAATCAATAAGCATTTATCTAATACCATTTATCAAAATTAAGCTTCAGAACTGCGGGCGTCTTTTACCTGCGGGCCTTCGTTTTCGCCCTCGCAAACTCTCTGAGTTTGCTTCGTGCTCCAAACTTTGGTCCTCGGCAAAATATGCTGCGCATTTCTAAACCTTATTTTTGATAAATGGTATAAGTAATTCCTAAATTTCATCCTTTTTAGTTCTTCTCAGTGCTCCCGGTGGTAAAATTAAAAGAGTCGGGCACGTTCACGGAAATTCGATTAGTGAGAGAGAATAAAACTGAGTAGGCAGCTGAGGAGAGAGAGGGCTGAGAAGAGGAAGACGAGGGGAATCGTTCTCTTTTTAGCGAAAAGGGGTGGGGCAAGATCGGGTTCAGGCGAGCGGTAGGCGAGGTAGGCGGGGAGGAAGATGAGGAGAAAGATGGCCGCTAGGCCAGCGCCATAGTTGAGAGAGAGGTAGAAGATGCGGAGTTCGGTGAGGGAGAGGAGCAGGACGGAGAAGTAGATCGAGGTAAGTAGGATTGTTTTGGTGAGAGGGGTGTTGTGGAGTTTAAAGGCGTCGATGAGAAAGTCGATGAGTCCAATACTTACACCAAAAAATGAGGTGATGATCGCCGTGAGAGAAAAGAGGTGGGCCAGGCTCCAAATGTGTGGATTATGGGAGAGCTGACTCATTGGCGTGATGGCGGTTTGATCGTTTTGCAGGGCCGACGTGAGGCTGATTTCGCCAGTGAGCGGAATGGAGCCCAAGATTAAAAATTCCCAAGATAGATAGATGAGGAGCGTCAGGGTCGATCCGATGAAGATCGACCAGTGGATCTTTTTGCGATCTCGATCGAGAAAATCGATGAGAGAGGGGAGTGTTCCATGAAATCCAAACGAGCCAATCATGAGGGGAAGAGAAAAGAGGCTGGTGAACCAGTTTTGGTGGCTCATAAAAGTGGTGGTGGTGTTCTGCGTTCCAATGGAGACCAGGAGAAAGAAAGAGGCGAGGAGAAGAAAGATCAGGAGGCCGTTGACCCGGCCGATGATTTTGGTCCCAAAACACATGACGGGGAGAAGGAGAGCGAGAAAGAGGAGCGAACCTGTCCAGGAGGAGGGAGTCAGGGATAGGTCTTGGGAGAGGATGACCCCAATGCCTTTGGTGTAGGCAGCAATGAGGGAGTAGAAGAGAAGGATGTAGAAGCCAAAGATGAGAAAGGTGAATTTTTCTCCCAGGATTTTCCTGCCCAAAGAGATGTAATTGGATCCGGGAGGGTGGTTGAGGATCACTTCGGTAAAGAGGACACCGGATGTGATTGTGATGAACCAGGTGAGGAGAAAGAGGAAAATAGCAGGGAGAAAGCCCCCTTGCGCAGTTTGGACTGGCAGCCCGAGCATGCCGGCACCGATTGAGGTGCCGATGATGAGGAAAGTGGCTGTGACGAATTTTGCGTCAAAGGTTCGGGTCGAGAGAGTTTCTTGCATAGAGAGTAGTTTAGGCCGATCGGTCGCGAACGACTTTTGGAGGTGCGCCGTCAACGACAGAATCTTTATCGATCAAGATTTCCCGGATGGTGGGATCCGAAGGGACTTCGAACATCAGATCGCGCAGAATGGATTCAGCGATCATCCGAAGGGCTCGCGCGCCGGTGCCGGTCTCTTTGGCTTTTTTGGCCATGGCGAGAAGGGCGGCCTCGGTGAAATCGAGCTGCACATTTTCTTCAGCAAAGAGCTGCTTATATTGTTTTACAATGGCGTTTTTGGGTTGCACTAAAATATTGACCAGATCGTGCTCCGTGAGCTCATTGCAATTGGCAATCGAGTTGAAACGACCAACGAATTCAGGGATCATTCCGAATGAGATCAAATCTTCAGGCTCTACCTTAGAGAGGAGAAAATTCATTTCATGCGCATCGAGCGCCCGCTTAGAGGCTGCATCGAACCCGATCGTGCTCTTGCCAAGCCGCTTTGAGATTTGCTTATCCAAATGGACAAAGGCTCCACCCACGATGAAGAGGATGTTTTGCGTATTGACCTTGATGTACTCTTGGTTCGGATGCTTGCGTCCCCCTTTGGGAGGGACGTTGGCCACAGTCCCTTCGACGATTTTCAACAAGGCTTGCTGAACCCCTTCACCAGAGACGTCTCGCGTAATGGAGACATTGGAGGTGGTTTTCCGGATCTTATCGATCTCATCGACGTAGATGATCCCGTGTTCCGCTTTGGCCACATCGTAGTCGGCCGCTTGCAGAAGGCGAAGGATGATATTCTCCACATCCTCTCCCACATAACCCGCTTCAGTGAGCGTTGTGGCATCTGAAATCGCAAAGGGCACATCGAGAATCATCGCCAAGGTGCGGGCGAGAAGTGTTTTGCCTGAACCGGTCGGCCCAATGAGCATCACGTTCGATTTGCTATACTCTACTTCCGGCTGTTTACCGAGCGATCGGATCCGCTTATAATGGTTGTAGACAGCGACGGCGATCGTTTTTTTCGCGTTTTCTTGGCCGATGATGTATTCGTCCAAGTGGGCCTTGGTCTCTTTTGGTTTCAGGAGCTTCATCTCATAGGAGACCGGTTTTTTCTGAATGATGTCGAGACACAGGTTTACGCACTTATCGCAAATATAGGCATTCGGACCAGAGATCAATTTTTCCACGAGATCTTCGGTGCGTCCGCAAAATGAGCAGGAGGTAGGTTCAGTCGTCGTTTTTTTGGTCATGGTGCAGTCACGGGGCTGATAAGGCAGGGGATTTGGCTTCAGCACTGCTGTGTTGCATCGGTTTGGCGATGTGATCGACAATTCCATACTTCAAAGCGGCGTCAGGGTTCATATAGTAGTCGCGTTCGGAATCTTCCAGGATCTTATCGATCGATTGTCCTGTGAAGCGAGCGAGCAGTGTAGAGGTGATCTTTTTCAATTCCAAGATTTCCATTGCTTGCAATCGGATATCTTCAGATGTTCCCATCACTCCGCCATAGGGCTGATGGATCATGATTCGGCTATGGGGTAGGGCAAATCGTTTCCCCTTGGTTCCGGCTGCGAGCAAAATCGCTGCCATGGAGACTGCCTGTCCAATGCAATAGGTAGTGACGTCGCAGCCCAAAAATTGCATCGTGTCGAGGATTGCGAGACCGGCTGTGATTTGACCGCCAGAAGAGTTGATATATAAATTGATGTCTTTCTTGGGGTCTTCCATTTTTAAAAAAAGTAGTTGGGCAACGACCACGTTGGCTACCTGATCGGTGATGTCAGTACCGATAAAAATAATCCGGTCCTTTAATAAACGAGAGTAGATATCCATCGAGCGTTCGCCACGCCCAGTATCTTCGATTACATAGGGAGTCAATGACATAGTACCATCCGTTGTTCCACCCAGTATATAGAATCAACCACAATTATTCGAAAGAAAAAACAACCGAACCGGTCGGGCTACCTCATCCCTTTCGTGAACCTGCCCGACTCATATCAACGCAAAGACGCCAGGCCGCAAAGTCGCAAAAAAACAAACAGGATCGGCGAAGCGCCGGCAAGATCGGGCAGGATGCGCAGCCCCCAAAAATGAAGCATTTTTTGGGCCCCTGTCCGCTGGCAGGATGAAAGAGATTTTTTCTATCTTGCAGGCGCTTTTTGCGCCGTATCCTGCCCCGCGCTTCCGGGATCTTCACGCTGCGTTTCGCAGCGATCCTGTTTCTTTTGTTCATCTTTGCCCACGATGAGCAACTTGTGGGTAATTAGAGTTCTCGCCCGTGCCCGATTTTTGTTATTTGGGCTGGTTTAAAACAAAGTCTTGCGCTTTGGCTAAGATCACTTTGGAAAGAGCCAGGGCGAAAATCTCTTTCGGGATTTTATCGACATTTTTCCCACCAAAGGATTGCATGGTGGAAATGGCCTCTTCTTGGATCTCTTTATGAGTGATTGGGATCTTCGCTTCATGGACGAGTTGTCGAGAGAGGTAGAAGAGACGAACGGCTTGACCCGCTTCAATCTCAATTTTTTCTTCTACCTTTTTTCTCTCGTCTTGCGACATGTGATTCCAGTCAGCTTTGAACTTGGGCTCGTGAAGAAGTTGGTTCATCCGGTGCTTTTTCTCTGTTTCAACAAGCGATTGAGGTAGATCGAACGGATAGGAGGCAATGATGAAGTCGTTGATCTGTTCGCGCAGTTCATTGTGCACTTTTTCATCGGCTTTTTGGTTGAGGAGATCTGAGACCGATTTGCGCATCGAGGCAATGTCTTCTGCGCCCACTTTTTTCGCAAATTCATCAGTGAGTTCAGGCAGGCTAGCCTCTTCTACTTTTAAGATAGTTACGCGTACTTTTTTAGGCTTAAATTCGTTCTTTTCCTCTTCGGTGGCTGTGTCATCCGCTTCGCTCAGCCCTTCCAGGATATCACCAGCTTTTGCGCCGATGACGAGTTGTTTCATCCAATTGGCCATGCGGCTCTGAGACACTTCGAAGCGAACATGGTGGAATACTTGTTGGGGGGTCTCGCCCTCAATGGTATCGAGGTCGATCATGATGTAATCGCCATCTTGGATAGAGCGTTCAGAAACAGTTTTCCATTCTGCATAGAAAAAGAGCATTTGTCGAATGGCCTCTTCAATCTGCTTTTCGCTCACTTCAGGCCGTTTGACCGGCTTGGAGGCAAATGATTTTGGGTTGACGGAGGGGATTTTGGGCTCTGTTTCGAAGGTGAAGACGAGATCGGCCCCTTCTTCGGTCTGTTTGCGCACATCAAAGGAAATATTTGCATGATTGTTCAGCACTGGGATGCGGGCGAGTTTTTGGGCCTCGACATAGGCTAGGTCTGCGAGCTGCTTATGGAGCTCTTTATCCACATGGGAACTAAACTTTTTTAGAATCATTTCTTCAGGAGCTTTCCCTTTGCGGAACCCTGGTAAAGAGACCTCTTTACCCACGCTTTTGATGGCATTCCGTCTGGCCTTTTCGATCATATTGGGTTGGGTATGCACTTCCAGTTCAACCCGGCAGGCAGGTTTGCGGTGCACTACAACACGGATTTCACCGTTCTTATATTCTTCTTTGGGTTGGGCAAGGGCTGTCACTTGTAAACTCCGATAAGAATGATATACGCAAATGAACTCAAAAGTTGGTCTCTGGCTGCGTCGGACAGCCACGAAACTTGAGACCCGCCTGCATCGCTAAACTTTTTAAGTTTAGCTGCTTCGGCGTCGGCTGCGCCTGGCTCAAATTTCGGGCGCTTCCTTGCCATATTTCCAACTTTTGGGTTCATTTGTGTATAGCGGGCGATGAGGCTCGAACTCACGACCCTCACGTTGGCAACGTGATGCTCTACCACTGAGCTACGCCCGCAATAAAGGCTCCAAATATAAATATTAAGCGTATTTTTCGCAAGGGGGATTGGCGCGAAACACGCAGGCAGAGGCTCAGAGGGCGTCTACAAAGTGATCGATCGCATCTTTTGGGTCTTTTTGCGATCTTCCGCTTGGGCTTTCGGCGCCTATGAGCCGTTGGCATATGGTCGCCTCAAAGCCAAGCGAAATCTCATCAAAAAT
>Ga0334722_10002810_pt1 | contig 19241 bp, 17 predicted proteins | sample C3_bottom_MG_FD_207210 | JGI IMG/M metagenome (GOLD analysis project Ga0334722, IMG submission 207210) | Sediment microbial communities from Yellowstone Lake, YNP, Wyoming, USA - C3_bottom | ecosystem: Environmental > Aquatic > Freshwater > Lake > Sediment | place: USA: Wyoming | collected...
CTCGCCTGGATCATGCTGCTTACCTGGGACGAGAATTGGCCCGGGCGGAAGAATCGCTTCATACCGGTCATCCGTACGTTCAGGACGCCGCACCGGAGGCGCGACAGAATGCTGAGCCTAAACCGTGTGGCTGTGGCTCGCAGAGCGGAGGTAGATGCAGATGATGAGAAGACTTCTCGGCTTTATATTTCTTCTACTTGGTACATTAGTTGCCGGGTGTGGTAAGCAACAGAGCCAGACTGACAACCATTCGCAAATTCCTACAACCGTTACCGTCGACCGATTGGTCAAAGAGGGAGAGCATTTGGGCGGGCAGTTGACGGTAAACGGAGTGGTCCGGTCAGCCTCTCCGTCTGATGGCATCCTGACGCTGGTCGACACCGAGGAGTACGAGACGTGCGGACTGAGTGACTGTTCCCTCTTTCTACCAGTTCGCTGGAAGGGGAATATGCCGGGCGTTGAGTCCAAAGTCAGTATTACGGGATCAATCGACAAAACCCCGGACGGTCTGGTCTTCGTGGCATCATCGGTGACGACCGCGACACCCTCAAAGAATTAAAGTATGGCATCCAGACACGCCGCTTGGCGATCCCGCATTGTTTTTCTCGGCGCGTTTGCCACTGTGTTCGCATTCCATGTGCTCTGGGATTCCAACTTTCCCGAATCAGATGCGGCACAGAGAAAATGGATAGCTGTTCAAAACACGGATGAGGTCGGCTGGGCAGAGGCCTATCTATCAAGCGGGTCATATTGGCTGGGTTACTCCTATGCGTTATCGCTCGGCTTTGCCGCTTATGCTCTCTTTCGATTTCTGCGCAATCGCGAACGACCGGCCGGGAGACTTGCGCTGGGCGGAGTCGGTCTATCGGGGGCTCTGTCGATAGTTGGCTGCTTTCTGATTGGCTGCTGCGGGTCTCCCATGCTCAGTGTATACCTCAGCCTATTCGGAACCTTTTTCTTGCCGTTCGCGAAACCGCTAATCGCTATAGTAACGACAGTCTTCATCGCCTTGTCATGGTTCTATCTCCGGAAGTCCTGGGCAAAGGAGATTAGGAAGGGTAAGTGTGCCGATGAAAACTGTCGGTGTTGACAATGGGACCGAAAGATGGGGCGTATTCTCAGCTGACAAACATAGACCAATTTAGTCTATGGCGGGGGAATAGTCGGGACGATATCACTCGATTACGCCCGGTTTCTTAGGGCTTGCGTCCAGGTCGCATCTGTCATAGTTTCGAAGTCTTGCGATGTTGAACTCAAGACACTTCGAGGGCAATAAGAGTGCTCGATTAGAATACCGCAGCAAGTGGATGTGACAGGGCCATGAAAGAAAGCGCGTCGGTCAAGCAAGGGCACAGAAGGAAAGGGTAATGGCAAGCAAGTTTCCCATGTATACCCGAGCCAGAATCCCTTATGGAACATGGGGGAGCAGTTATTTCCCGGCCTGGCAGACTTCGGCTCTGGCCGAGATTAACATCGGCCAGTTCGCCGGCGAGGCCATGAATCGCATTTTGGGCATGCGTCAAGTGCCTAAAAGCATTGTGGACTTCCTGATTATCGGATCGACAATTCCCTGGCACTGGAAATTCTGGGGTGCGCCGTTAGTGGCCAGCTTTACAGATCATCGAATTCCCGGCTATCATCTGGAACAGGCCTGTGCGACGGGACTGCAAGCAGTCCTGGCGGGGGGGGCCGAGGTGGAGAGTGGCTCTCATGAGATTGTGGGCGTACTTACCTTTGACCGAACCAGTGATTCACCGGTCGGAGTATTTCCGGAGCGTCGCGCTTACCGACGCACCGAGACAATCAGCGACGTGTGGGACAACTTTGGTTTTGATCCGGCCACCGGCAATGCCATGATAGCGTGTGCAGGGAAGGCCGCCAGAAAGTACAAGTGCAGCCGGAGTGAAGTAGACGATTTGACCATGCATCGTTACGAACAGTACTACCTGGCTAAACAGTCCGGTTTTTTAAAACGAGTTCTGGTGCCCCTGGAAGTCCTTAACATTCAAGGCCAGCGGCTCGGCATAATAGACGACGATTTCGGTGTACGGCAGCTGACCCGAAGCGAACTGCGCGGGATGCGCGAACTGGATAGCTGCGTAACGGCCGGCACTCAAACTCATGCCTCTGATGGCATGGCCACGCTGCTGATAACTTCTAAAGAAAAAGCAGTCGAAATCAGCCGGCGTCCCGAAATCGATATCCAGTTTGTGGCCAAGACCAATGTTCGTACTTATCCCAGCCTGATGCCGGAAGCGCCCGCAATCGCGGTGAAGAAACTGCTTAGCGAAACAGGACTCGCCATGCCTGACATGGCAGTGGTCAAGAATCATAATCCTTTTGCGGTTAACGACGTAATCTTTGCCAAAGAGTTGAATTACGACTGGCGCAAGATGAACAATACCGGTTGTCCGCTGGTGTGGGGTCATCCGCAAGGGCCCACGCTGACGCGGGTAGTGATTGAAGCTCTGGAGGAAGCAGTCGAACTCGGCGGCGGCTATGTGCTGGTATTCGGTTGTGCCGCAGGCGACGTGGCTATTGCTGCCATTTTCAAAGTGACGGACGGAGGGAATTGATTTTGCGAACCATGAGACAACCGACTCTCGAGACTCTGGGTCTGGGCCGCGTCCTGGAAATATTTCAACGCGGCCGGTTGCCTATCGACAGCAGTGAGATGGTCGATCAGATATTCGGGCCGAAAGGAAACAGAGGATCGCTGATTGTTTCGGGCGCCAATGGTATAGTGGGTGCAGGGAAGATGATGCAGTTGGGGTCCCGACTGGCAGCCCATGATGTAATCTTGGTGGGATTGGATTTTCCAAACTCACCCGACGGCATCGGCTGGCACTATCCCGCGTTGCTTAGAGCTTTCGGTCAGGACCAGGCCAGTGCGATAATGTCCAATATCGTCAGAATGAACTATGACGGCAAACGTTTGCCATCCGAACTTAAGAAATTCAACCCGGCTTTTCTATTGGAAGCAATTCCCGAGATTCTTGAGCTCAAGAAAAATCACTACCGCATTTTCAGAGAGTCGTACCCAAAGATTGCCATACGCTCCGTGACATCTGGATTTCCCAGCACTCAACTCGGTGTCGGTATAACACATCCGGCTTTTCCGCATGAGATTAATAAAGTATGGGAAACGGTTGAACCGGAACCGGGCCCGGCCGGCAAACTGCTCTGGTCTCTGGGATTGATTCCAATTCCCGTGAGTGATAACTGGTCTTTCGTGCTGGATGTGTTGTTCTGTGGTCTGACACTGGCCGCTCTTCGATACCACCGGGCATCTAATATGCCATTCTGGAAAATAGATAAGATTGTTCGAAAACTTTTGGGTCCGAATCCGTTCCGAGCGCACGATGCCATCGGAGCCAGAGGAGCCAATTTTCTGACCTGGTCATGCCTGCATGATTTGAGCAAGACTTACGGTGACCTGTTTGCCCCCACACCGGAACTGGTTTATCGCAAGGATGGCGGTCAGAACTGGTATTCTCTAAATCACGCCCGGCCGGTGGTCAACTGGAGTTTGAGTGATGAAGAGCAGGAGCTTTTCGAGACATGGTTATTGGGCCCAGTAATTCAGATGGCCAGCCTGATGCTCCATGAGTCGCGCTCTCATTTTTCTCACATCAATGCCATCGGCGAACTCTGCGCCCAATTTCGGAGCGGGGTCCTGGCGACAATTCGTCGGCTCGGACCTGACGAAGCAATAAAACGAGTGGAAGCGTACCACCGGCTCCATCCGGAAGCAGCGAAAAACGCTTGGTATCCGGAAGTTTTTGGTCGCATCAGCGAAACCGACGGGCAGCAACTATATGTCAACGCCGAACACGACGGCACGGCAGGCGTCATCAGTATCAGTCGCGAAAGTTACAACTGGGACGTAGATGCCGAGCTAAACCGTGCCATTGACTGGCTGAAATCGGAAGGGATAAATCAGGTTATTGTGACAGGAGATTTTCATCTTTCCACGCAGATGGTCGGTGCGGACGCAAGTGAGTTTTACTCCGCCGTGGAAAACTCCAATGTGGGTTTGGCAATTTCGGCCGGCTGGTCACGTACGGCCAGACGACTTAATGACGAGTTCCGGATCTCGGTCGGATATGTACATGGCAAGCGCTGTCTGGGCGGCATGTTGGAACTGCTGGCGCACTGCCACTATCTGGTAGCCGAGAATGACACCATGTTGGGGATGCCCGAAGTTACTTTACCGGTGGTTCCCGGCATGGAAGGATGCCATTGGTTATTCCGGAAGGCTTCCCCCAAGCACTGGCAGAATATCGTGAGCATGTTGCTAACGGGAAACTCCGTACCGGCCAGGGACGCAGTGGGCTGGTTGATAGATTTTGCCGGCCCGATTGAAAAGGCCGCGCAGACCGCGTGGTTGATTGTCACAAATGGTGATCATGCTTTGCCGATGAGAAACTTGAATGAAAAGTCCCTTGCCGCCATTCCGATTGATGTCAGTCTGCCGGCTGCGGACAGCCCCACCACGGAAGCGGCGCGGAAAGCTATCGCTGATTGTATCACGCAATCATGCGGGACATTATTGGCCGATGCACTTGAGGTGCAGGCAAAACATTCGGCAGGTTTTATGCGCAGCCGGGAGTGCCGCGAAGGGATGATCGGCACCGAGGCAGCCAAAGTTATGAGTGTTTGACTTCCAGGAGGATCAAGCGATGGAGCTGGGACTCGAGGGAAAATCTGCTATCGTGACAGGCGGCAGCTCCGGCATCGGAGCGGCTATAGCCCGGGAACTGGCTCGCGAAGGCTGTAATGTAGCTATCAACCACATTCGGCAAAATGCCCAGGCCCAGAAAATCATCGATGAAATTGTCGCCATGGGAAGAAAGGCCTTCGCCGTTGAGACTGATGTATCCGATTATGCGGCAGCCGAAGAAATGGTGGCAGCCGTGGTCAGTAAGTTCGGCCGTCTCGATATCCTGGTCTGTAACGCCGGCATCAACTGGGACGGAGTGATCTGGAAGATGACCGAGGAGCAGTGGGATAAAGTCATCGCGGTAAATCTGAAAGGATATTTCAATTACAACCGAGCGGCCGCACTTGTTTTCAAAGACCAGAAGAGCGGGAAGATTGTCAACATTTCCTCGATAAACGGCATCCGGGGGAAACACTCGCAAACCAACTACTCGGCCTCTAAAGCCGGCGAAATCGGCCTGAGCAAAGCGCTGGCCAAGGAACTCGGCAAGTTTAACGTCAATGTCAACGTAGTGGCCCCGGGGATGGTCATGACCGACATGGCCAGGAATCTGCCGGCCGAGTTCCTCAATGCGGCCATCGACGAGACTGTGCTGGGGCGAATTGCCGCCCCCGATGACATTGCCTACTTGGTTGCATTTTTAAGTTCGGATAAGGCACGTCACATTACCGGTGAAGTGTTCAAAATTGACGGCGGTCAATACATCTAAGAGGCGAACAGTTGACTCGTGTAGGGATTATCGGTATTGGGCACGGGAAATTCGGTCGCCGCAGCGACGCCAACGTGCAGGAGTTGGCGTTTGAAGCCTTTCGGGAGGCAGTTGCAGACGCTCAAATTGATTTCAATGACATCGACGGTTCGGTGGTTGGTTCGGTTCCGGAGTATCACAAACAGCGGTCACTGGCCGGCGTTGTTCAGGAGTATCTGGGACTTAATCCCCAACCGACCTGGTTGACTGAAGTGGCTTGCGCATCCGGCAGTGCTGCTATCCGCACCGCCTGGATGGGCATACGTTCGGGAGCGCATCGCGTTATGGCGGTTATCGGCTGCCAGAAGATGACTGAACTTTCCACTGCGGAAATCCTGGCGCTTATGGGACGGGTTGGTGACGTGCAATGGGAGTCCGGCTTTGGAACCACGTTTCCGGCGTATTATGCGCTTTTCGCTCAAAGTCACATGCATCAATACGGTACTACCCGAAAACAACTTCTCGAAGTGGCGGTAAAGAATCATTTTTACGGCGCCCGAAATCCCAAAGCACTATTCAGGAAAGAAATCACTCTCGAAGATGCGCTTGGCTCCGAGATGGTATCGGATCCCCTGCAAGTGTATGACTGCTGCGCCAACGCGGATGGCGCGGCCTGCGTCATCCTGGCGGCGGAAGATGTGGCCAGAAAAAATTCAAAGCCCGTCGTCTGGCTGGACGGCCTCGGCTGTGCTTCGGCCAGCGTGTCAGTTCTGCGAAGACCAAACTTGGTGGGACTGCCCAGCGCACAAGAGGCAGCGCGCCAAGCGTATGAGATGGCCGGCGTTGGGCCAAAGGATATTAAGGTGGCAGAAGTCCACGATTGTTTCACAATTGCGGAGATTATGGCGTACGAAGACCTGGGATTCTGCAAAAAAGGGGAGGGTGGCCGCTTTATTAGTGAACGGCAGTCGTACATAGGAGGCCAGACACCGGTGAACATTGACGGCGGATTGAAGGCGAAGGGACACCCAATCGGAGCCACCGGGGTTTCAATGACGGTTGAAATCGTCAAGCAACTAAGAGGAGAAGCGGGAGAGCGGCAGGTGGCGGGCGCCGATGTCGGGCTTACTCACAATGTCGGCGGTATCGGACAATACTGTTTCGTTCATGTGTTCCGCAGGGAATAACTCATGTTCAAGTGGTTTGGAAAAGTCAATTTCTCTCCGTGTACCAAGGTCTCGGAATTCGCCCGGCACCTTAAAGATGGGCGCCTAATGGGTTCCCGGTGCAAAAAGTGCGGGCTGGAATCATTTCCTCCCCGGGCCGATTGCAGCCGTTGTCTGTCATCAGATTTCGAGTTCAAGGAGATGAGCGGGCAGGCGACTCTGGTTTCCTATACTAAAATTGTGGCGGCGCCGTCAGGTTTTGAAAATGATGCGCCCTATGTTGTAGGAGTGGTTGACTTAAAAGAATTTGGGAGATTACTGGCCTGGTTCGGCGATACTGTGCCAGAAGAACAGATCAGCATTGGCATGAACCTTCAAGTAGTCCCGCGCATCTTTGAAGAAATGGAAGAGATCAGGGTTTATTACTCTTTGGAGAAGCCCGGCACAACTTGGTCAACCACAAATTCCGCCACCTGAGGGCGTGCAGAAAAAGTCCTTTGCCGTGCGAGGCCCCGACAAGCAGGGACTCGCCCACTTAAATGAAAACAAATGTCGAAACTGCAGAGGACTTAATCCCCCTACCCTCTCATCGAGAATGTCTTTTTTGGTAGGTCGAAACCCCCGTGGTTTCGGCACTCTTATTAGGAATGTCGAAACTGCAGGAGTTTCGACCTACTCAAGAAAGTCTCAAAGTGGCCCACCCTCAAAATTCGCCTGAAAACACCGAAAATTGGGTTCGTTTTGTTATATTTAACATCTTTATTTTCGTGATTCTCCATTTATATTTGTAGTTCGCTTTATAGACATAGTTATAGGCCGCATACTTACTACTGCGGCGCAGAATTTAGCGTGGAAGTTGTGGGGAAAATGCAAGAGGGGACTAAGAAATGAAGTGGCGGAAACCCACCATGAAATGGCGGGCCACCCGGCCCTGAAAGGTCAGCCATTCTAGCCCCTTAGTCAATTCCCCTATACTTGTTGGCTTTTCGGATGATATCAATGTCGGGCCACTGTTGTTGGTCTGGAGGTAGATGGATTTTCCCTAACTTGGACTTAAAATCGCCCATTCCACCATCAAGCTTAAGAGCAGATAAGAACTGTTCTTTCTTGGAATTTAGTTTCATAACATAAGAGTCATCAAGGTAGATTAATCCAGTGTCAAAAGCTCTGTGATAAGTTGGAGACAAGGAAATTCCATTCACGACGTGATCAATACTTTGAGGAGCCGATACCGGAAGAATATGAGCTGCTTCGACTAATCTCAATTCAAGACGAGTAACAGCACAACGTTGTCCATAAGCATTTAGGACTTGTTCGCGAAAGTTTGCAGAGCGGGCAATCCTACTGATAGTCTGCACAATTCTTTGACGTGGGCCAGTAAGCAGGGCCATTTCATTGGGGCGAATCTTTTTCAACGAAGATGCTTTTGAGATGATCTCAAATGTGTCACGATTGGAACCATACCGATGAAGACCAGTTGAAGTGTGTACGTAGTTCAGAAGTTGATCTGGCCTAACACCAACTACGATTTCATCATTTCCTTTTCTATGAAAAGCTAAGCCATCCTGAAGTGCACGATGCAAACATGTAACGTCGACTTGAACCGAAGGTGAACCGGTCGTGAATGTGCGGTGTTTTGCTAGATCGAATCCAGCGAACATCTTAAGATTTGGCTCGTACCCCATTAGTACTGTCGCACCATCAGGATTTACTTCAAGTGGAGATGTTACCGATGTCATCTGAATCCTATATTCATTCTTTAGTTGAGGTCGGCCACCAGGAGTGAGCGTCCAAGCATATACCCAGACTTTCATCCCACCGAAAGAATCTGTAACTACAAATTTTCTGGGATGTGCACGAGCAGAGCTGACAAGTACGCCAGAACCACCAGAGCGTTCAAAAGCATCAATCAATGAGTCGATCAGCTGAATTAATTGAGTAGCTGGCATAAAAAAGAAAAATGGCTATTATTTTTGAAATTCTTTTATTTGCTTCGACGACTTGCGAAAAGTCAATTCGCGTTTTGAACCACCATTTTTCGAAAGTAATTCATGTTTAGTCTGATTCCACAATGCACCTGGTCGAAATATTTTGTAATACGGTGGTTCATTTGGACGCCTGGATATTCTCTGCGAATTCCCATTTTGATTCTTATTGAATTGAAAACGACCTACAGCTCCTCTCAAATACTTTTCAACTAGATCCACACAAATCCATGGCCGTTTTAGTCTTTCAGCCACTTCCCCGGTAACACAACTGCCAGCAAAGGGATCGACTACCAAATCACCTTGATCGGTTAGCATTCGAATAAAGTACTCTGGAAGTTCTGAAGGAAATCGAGCTGGGTGTGGCTCCACATCTACTTCTTTGCAATACCTGAGATATTGCGAATTGCTTTCAGTATGAGCAATTGCTATAAGGTTTGGTGGAATTGCTGCTCCATTATCTGTTGAAAACTTTTCACTAATGTCATGACCGCTCGGTCTAAGTTTCGCATGATAACCATTCCTCAAAAGATCTTTCATTGCATCGCTGTACGGCACTAACACCCGTCGGTTACTTGCTCTAGGCCAAGGAGTTGGCGAAAGCCACCAAACGCAATTTATTGAATCTTTCACTCTTATTCGACGGATCGTTACCCATTCAGCCGGAGTTGGCAAACGCGAAGGATTCCACCAAAAAAACTCTTGGGCTAAATGGAATCCACATTCACGACAAAGCATTATAAGAAGTTCATAATGATAAAGACTGCGTGTGGGTTGACCCTGCATCCATGCCCCGCCAATATCAATTACCAGTGAACCGTTCGGTTTAAGAAGGCGTCTAAAAAGTTCTCCAAATGGACGAAACCAATCCACATATTTCTCAGAATCTGCATTTCCGTAGTCTTTTTTTCTAACTAATCCAAATGGGGGGCTGGTAATAATCAAGTCTACCGAATGTGATTCCAGTTTTTTGTCAAGAATGTTCAGGGAATCCCCCAAGAACATCTTGCCAAATGGAGTGTCAAAAATAGGTTTTGGACTCGTTTTCTTCACAGAACCACCAAAAATCTTATCAGTTAATTTTCTTAATGAAACAATGGTCTTAAATTTTATGAATAGTGTCAATCACAAAATCCGGCCTTACCTTCGACTTTTTGAACAGTTCCTCCCGATACTTGCCGGTTTTGACGAGGATGGCTTTCAGGCCGGCGTTTTGAGCGCCGGCGATGTCGTTGTCAAAGTCGTCGCCTATCATGGCCGGGTCGCCCACCCCGCCTTAAAGCGGGGCTGTGGGTTCAGTGAGTCTTGTCAATATCGTTTAGTGTAAATATTATCCTACTGGATTCCCTAAGTTCACAAACAAAGTGCAACACCTTTTTAAGGTGTCCGTGCGTGGTTAGCGATTTTGCCAATCCGGTTTTCGCCGTTCGAGGAAAGAGCCGATGCCTTCATTGGCGTCGCGCGTTGCCATAAGCTGGTCGATATAAAGCCGCTCCAGAACAGCGAGATCTTCCTTTAAGGTCGCGTTGAATTTAAGGCGTGCGGCCCTGACGGCAAACCGGAGTGAAGAAGCGCTTTTGGGGAGAATCCATTTTTTAGTCCACTTTTCAACTTCAGCAAACATAGTTTCCCGATTGTCGTACTTGGCCACAGCAAGTCCGAATGTGACCGCTTCGTCAGCGGTAATTGAGCGTCCGGTGAGCAGGAGGTCATCGGCTCTGGCCTGACCAATTTTCAGGGGCAGTATTAAAGATGCCGGGGGAGGGAATACTCCGAGTGTAATCTCCGGCTGACCCAGTTTGGCCGTGGCGTCAACAAACATGAAATTACACATGAGCGCCAGTTCCAATCCGCCGCCCAGACACTGACCTGATACGAGAGCCGCGGTTGGAATTGCCAAAAAGTTCAGCGTGTGGAAGAGCCCATGAAATTGCTTCAACATCGCCGGAGCATTTTCTCTGGTATGCTCTTCAACACTGGCGCCGAAACTAAAGTTATCACCGGCGCCGGTAAACTGCAGCAGTTTCACCTCGGGCCGGTCTTTGAGCGCATCCAATTCGCCCTGAAGATCAACCATCATCTTCGAGACGAGTATGTTCCCTTTGGGAGAGTTGAGGGTCAGGCGAACAACTTGCCCGTCCTCAAAGGATTCGTAAAGGACTGTGCCGGCCATTAGTTTTACTTCGGCAATATAGAATTGAGCAGTTCATCATCCCAAGGGTGCCCTTGAGAAAGCATCAAGCGCAGCTGCACGAAATCAATTTCGCGATTTCCTTTGGGCCCCTCGTTGAACGCCCTGAAACCGGCTTTGGCTTCGGTCATCATGTTCAAACCGAGCCAGTCGCGATTGGTTTGTTGATTGCGGTCCCAGTGTTCGAGTTTCTTTTTACGCAGACTGTTGAGAGTCTTATTGATACAGTCGGGCATCATATACACGAACTTGTTGGCGAGTTCATTGACCGCCGTATCCAGAGGTTCCAGTTCAATTGTCCCGCCGGAGAGCATTTCTTTACCCGATTTCAGTTCATCGCCGGATTTCATGTGACCGTAAACTACACCGCCGGTGTCATCAAGCCAGCGATCGGTGATGACCAAAGGATTTCGCACGAATCGGCCTTTAACTTTTAGCACGGGAACTGCTTTAGTGATTAGACCGTAGCGTTCGGCTTCATAACTTGTCCACATATCGCAGAGCGTACAGCTCTGGGTGGCACGCTCGATGCCCACAAACAGGTGCAAAAAATCGGTGCTGCCGCCATCCGGGGCGCTGCCATGTTTTGGTCCGGCCTGGCCGAAAACCGCCAGATCGCTGGCGATAGTAAGGTCGCAAGCCATGCCAATTTCCTGACCGCCGGCGATACGCATGCCGTTGACACGACAAATGACCGGCTTGTCACAGGCCAGAATGGAAGTAATCATGTCATTGAACAGCCGCATATATTGTTTGTATTCAAGCGGACGGCCGGTGTAATACTCGGCGTATTCTTTGGTGTTGCCGCCGGTGCAGAAGGCCTTATCACCGACGGCGGTAAAAACTACCGCCACCACCGTACGGTCATTGGAAGCCTGCCGAAAGGCGAGGATAATTTCTTTTACAGCGGCGGTGGTGTAGGAGTTGTACTGTTGCGGATTGTTCAGCAGAATCCAGGCGTGATTCAATCCCTTGATGGGCTGGCCGTTTTTGTCCGTACATGGGCGCAGTTCATAGATGATCTCTTTGAAATCAACGTCCACGATATTGTGGCAGACCAGATTTGGCGTCATGGCTGATTATTCCCCTATAGGTGTTCTGCAATAAGCCGGTAGTGAGATAATATCCGGGCAGGTCGGTTCATATGCAGTTGTTTCATAAGTTCGGTACCAGCACCGTGCGTTTCAGTAGTTTGTGTTCCAGCGTCTGTTTGAAAACGTCATTGATTTGAGATAATGGCATCGTTTGGGTAAATGGCTTGAGCTTCAGCCTACCTCCAATCACCAGGTCGATCACATCAGCGTACAATTCCGGTCGGCAGCCCCAGGTACCGATTAGCTGCGCGTCAAAGGCCATCAGGTTGGACAGGCGCACTTCCAGTTTGTCCAGAGTGAATCCGACCACGGACATGGTCGATGCTATTCCCAGTAATGCAAAGGCCAACTCCTGACCGGCCTTAGTGCCGGACATTTCATAAATCTTCCAGCCGTAGGGAGAAGCGCCGATTTCCTGGCACTTCGCTTTGACCTGTTTTTTAATTTCTTTGATGTCCAGCCCCGAGGTGTTAAGAGCCGCCGTCACTCCGATTTGCGAGAGTTGGTCCAGCTTCTGTTGGGAGACATCGATAGCCAAGACGTTTCCACCAAGAATTTTAGCCAGTTGAGCGGCGTAAATGCCAATTCCACCGACGCCAATGACAATGGCTAAATCGCCCGGTTTCAGCTCGCTTTTGATAATCACCTGATACGGAGTTGAGATGGCATCGGCAATTACCGAGAGTTCGGCCAGAGAATGGTTGGCGAGCGCTTTGTCCGGAATGACTGTGAGAAAGCGTGCCGGTACTACAGTGTGACTGGCAAAACCGCCATCGAAATCGTTGCCGGGCATTTTCTGCTTCTGGCAGATATTACTGCGACCGTTGCGGCATAGCTCGCATTCGCCGCAGGGAAGCACGGCCGGCACGATGACGGATTTGCCTTTGAGATTGGCCGGCCCTTTAATGACCGTTCCGCTGATTTCATGTCCCAGCACCAAAGGCAGTGCTTTGCGGGTAGGCACGCCGTAGTGCCAGAAACTAAGGTCGGTGTGGCAAACACCGCAACCGGCAACTTTTACCAAAGCTTCGCCTTCACCCGGCTGCGGTATGGAAGAGACCAGCTGCTCAAACGGCTTCTGCCCTGCGATCATCCGATATGCGAGCATTTCTTCCATGATTCCCTCCTGTGAAGTACTATTAACACATTCTCGTCAATTGTCAAGCCCAAATGGAAGAAGGTTAGACCACGCATAGGTAAATCTTAGACAGTGAGATGGTTTTCGTGAAGTGCGCCGATTGACTCCATGTCGATAATGGAAGTTTCAAATGGTTATTAGCGGACTTGGTTGTCGTGTTTTATTGCCATGGGATGGACCAAGAAGCTAATCATACTCTAAACTCCGCGCGTTGGAATCCTGCGTTTGTCAAACAAGAGAACAATGAAGAAAGTGACAAGAGTGATTATCCAGCAGAAGTAAATCGGATGTGACAAGCCCAGTCCCATAAAGAAAATCCGCAATTGCGGGATAATGAACCAGATGCCAAGAGCAGCCATAGCTGTCAACAGAGTCCAGGTAGCATGCGAGCGCCGACATAGCCCGGGGAAAAAAATGGTCATAAGCATTATAAAAGTATACGCAGTCGTCAAGCAAAGACCCACCATCAAGGTCTTGAGAATACCGGAGATTGATATGGCCAGGGCGTAAGTCAAGGCACTTAACACTAGAATAGCTATTTGTGAGATTACCCTTTCGCGCTTCTGGTTGAGGTCAGGAGCTATAAATCGCTTGACCAGGTCTCCGACAATTAAGGTAGCGCCCCCAATCAAGAGAGCCGAAGCGGTAGATACATCGGCAGCCCAGAGTCCGGCCAAAACAATACCAGCTACAAAGGGACTCAAGCTAAGGACCATGCGGGGGAGAGCTTCAGTGGGAAAAATCCCCGGCTGAAGAACGGCTGCCGTCATACCTATGACGGCGCTAATAAAACCGACCGGCAGTATAATCAATCCGCCGAGGATAAAGCCCAGTCTGGCGGCTCGGGCGTCTCTGGCGGCGAAACTTATTTGGACAACTGACTGCACTGAAAAGACCATGGTGCACATGACCACAAACCAGGCGGCAATCAGTCCCCAGCCAATGGCTCCAAGTTGGAATCCCGGATGTTGAGCCGGGAGCCGGGAAATTATTTCGCCGAGTCCGCCGACTTTCTTGACTGACATAACGGCTCCCAGGACTACTCCGGCGTAAATGAAAATGACGTTCAAGATATTCGTAAAGCCGGCTGCCCAAAAGCCACCAATCAAAGTTATCCCTACAAATGCAACTGCCGTTACCAGCATCCCGGCCTGGAAGCTGAATATGCCGGGAAGCAAAGATGAGAGAATAGCGCCTCCGGCTATATATTGTAGAGAAATTATAACCACTTGCAGGACAAGTTGGCCCAGCACGCCAATAATTCGTCCGGATACACTGTAGTGTCGTTCAAAAAACTCGGGAATAGTGCTGACTTCCAACTGGCGGTAACGATGGGCAGCGACTAGGCCGACCAAAATAGCTCCGGCAGCCCAGGCGGCGTTGTACCAGCCGGCAGAAATGCCGACCGAGTAGGCTTGTTCGGCCACACCAATGGTGGAAGCCCCGCCTATGGCCAACCCTGTCAGGAGAGGAGCAATCAACCAGTAAGGAAGATTCCGTCCAGCCAACAGATAGGCAACCATTCCTCCGCGACTAAGTCGTCTCGTGAACCAGGTAATAACGTAGAGCAGGACTATATAAGAACAGACGATAAGCAGAGGAATCCAATTCATGGTCGTAATGATTTATGATGTTCCGATTATAATAGCGGATAAAACGCTCCCGGGAATGTGAAAAATTCCGCCGGCAATCCGGAAGCTAATCGATCTGCGCATCGACTTCGAATGTTCAGGCTGGCTCTGTTACCGAGCTGGGCCTCTCGTTTTGTTTTTGTTTCACTTCTTTTATCTTCAAACGGGCATCGACTACTGCTGCACCGTTTCCTTCTTCGAAAACAAAGACTGGGTTAAGGTCCATCTCGTCCAATTCGGGAATATCCGAAGAAAGCTGTGATAAAAGAATCAATATCTCGGCCAGCTTGTTGATGTCGGCAGGTCTAGCTCCGCGAGCGCCCTTTAAGATGGGGAATCCCTTGATGCAGCCAATCATGTCCAGCGCTTCCTGTTGAGAGAGCGGTGCCAGCCGGAACTGCACATCCTTGATAGTCTCCACAAAAATGCCGCCCAGGCCGAACATGAGCGTTGGCGCCACGCCATCATTGCCCTTGACTCCCATGATTACTTCCCGACCCTCGGTCAGATGCTGCTGAAGGACAAAACCGGGCTGGTGCTTTTTGAACTTCACAGTCATTTCGTTATAAGCTGTTAGAAGTGAAGCTTCATCTTTAAGATTTAGGCAGACACCGCCGGCGTCGGTCTTGTGGACGATTTCGTCCGCATCAACTTTTAAAGTCAGCGGGTAGCGCATTATTTCAGCCGCCTTCAGGAGTTCCTCTTTGGTTTCAATCCGTACAGTTTTGGCGACGGGAATTCCGTAACATTGGAGCAGTTTAAATACGTCCGTTTGAGGCAGGAACCTGTTTTGTCCCCGGTAACGGCTGATGATGCTTTCGGCGCCCTTTTTGTCTGCATCGAAACGGCGGTATTCCGGTTTTTCTCGATGACGAATACGACCGTATTTAATCATTGCCGCCAAAGCTCTGGAAGCCGATTCGGCAAAATCAAATACCGGCAGGCCGCTCTTTCGGATGAGGCGAATTACCTGGCCAAACTTTTCCTCGATAGTCAGGACGATGCAAAGGATTGGTTTTTGGGCAGTGCTTCCGATTTCAGCAAGCTTGCGAGCTACCTCTTCGCAATCAACAAAGGGAGGCGTGACAAAAACAAGGAGAAGCGCATCAATGTTCGGGTCATCCAGGAGTGACTGCACCGCTCCTCCATACTCCTTGGCTCCGGCGGTGGCAATGACATCAACCGGGTTAGAGACAATGGCCTCCGAAAAAAGGAGTTTGCCCAGAGTTTCACCCGTTTGGGGACTTAGTTTGGCCAGTTTCAATCCCGCAGAAACGCATTCGTCAACGGCAATGATGGCCGGTCCGCCCGTGTTGGTGACGATGACAACACGTTCTCCTTTCGGAATGGGCTGGCTGGACAGGGCCACGGCCGCCTCAATCATTTCCTGCTGCGAGTGGAAACGAAGGACTCCGCATTTCTTGAAGACGGCCTCGGCCATCGTATCCTGTTCCATCAATGAACCGGTATGAGAAGCAACGGCCTTCACGCCTTCGGCCGTTCTCCCGGTCTTCAATGTTAGTATAGGCTTCCGGCGAGTTATGCGGTCGGCAACCTCAAGGAATCCGGTTGGGTCTTTCAAAGTCTCGATATGAGTCATGATGACTTTAGTTTCCTCGTCCTGACCAAAGTAATCAATAATTTCATTCATGCTGACGTCGGCTTCGTTGCCGAAGCTGGAGTACATCCTGATACCGAGACCGATACGATGGAGGTGCAACTTCAATGTTTCACCCACGCCACCGCTTTGCGCTACAATGGAAATATTTCCGGGATGCATGGGCACAAATGTGAAATTAGCATAAACCGATACGGACGGATCGGAATTTTGAATGCCCTGCGAGTTGGGGCCATAAATACGCATGCCATACTTGTGGGCTATCTCAACAATCTGTTTTTCAAGCCGGAGACCTTCTTTACTCACTTCCTTGAAGCCGCTGGTATGAACAATGGCAAACTTCACCCCTTTTTTGCCGCATTCCTCCAGGACCGCAGGTACCAGCGTGTTCTTAATAGAAATGTTGACCAAGTCGATTTCATCCGGAACATCAGACACCGAAGGGTAAGTCTTAAAACTTTTAATCACCGGTGATTTGGGATTGATGGGGTAAATAGGCCCTTGGTAATTGTGATCGACGAGATTTTGAATGACTATATGTCCAATACTTAGCGGGTTATTTGAAGCGCCGATGACGGCTATCGACTTTGGTTTGAATAGAGCATCAAGCATCTCGTCCTCCTTCAATTGTATGGGAGTATAAAGCGGCGCCGAAAGCGCCGGTCAGCTGCGGGAGAGGGGGAACGTCAATCTTCATGCCTATCCGCTCCTCGAACATTTCAACGAGAACCGGATTATGAGCTACCACACCTCCGGTCATTACAATTTTCCCGTCCAAAGAAGTCATTTCCTCAATTCTTTTTATCACCGAGGTGAAGACACCCTTGACGATATCCTCGACCAAGGCGCCTTCCCGAATTTTGGCCAGGATTTCAGTAGCTGTAAAAACTGTGCAGTAGCTGCCAATCTCTATATCGTGCTCTGCGTGACCCGCCAATTCGTTCAGTTGTCTTATCTCAATTTTCAAACGATTGGCTATTTCTTCCAGAAAAGCGCCGGTTCCGGCAGCACACTTTCGATTCATTTTAAAGCTGATTCTTTTGCCGGTATCATCAATCATGATGACCTTGTTGTCCTGGCCGCCGATATCGATCAGTGTTTGGGCACACGGGAAATGATGAAAGCTGCCGGCGGCGTGACAGCTGATCTCGGTCCTGGTACTGTTGGCGTAGGGAACGTTTCGCCGGCCGTATCCGGTCGCCGTAACTATGCACTTTTCGGAGCTGCTCAAACCGGCGATTTGCAAAGCCTGCTTAAAAGCCAGATCGGCAGCATTCTTAAAGTTGGCTCCGGAATTGACTACAGCCTGGCCCAGAACCTGGTGCTTTTCATCCAGGATAATTGCCTTGGTGGTGGAGGCGCCAATGTCAATCCCTGCGAAACAGCCCATGATGTTTTGTTACACCGCTCTCCGGCAGCCAGTCCAATTAGTTTGACTCCAATTGTTCAACGAACGCTTCGATATTGGTCCTGGCCTGCTCTTCCGAATAGCAACGCAGATCATTCAGGTCGCCGTTTATGGTCAAAGTGGGAATGTTCAGCCTTTTCTCCAGTCTTTCCGGCATCCCATATCGATTATTGGAATTGTTCGGGCAGGTCTTGCAGTCGTGAAAGAGTATGCCATCAAGCTTGAAGTCATTCACGATATCCGCAATGTATTTTTCCTTGAACTGTTCATCTCGGACGATGAAGATTTCGGTGTAGGCACGGGCCATGCTCAAGAACGGGTCGGCGGGATCAAACGCCTCGAATATCCAGCTGTTGCAATAGGTAGAAGCGGTGACGGCGGATTGCAATTTAATGAACAGTTCAGACAGGTCCCGGAGCTTGCCCCAGATGGGCATACCTTCCCAATAGAGTCGAAACTTTTCGTCATCGACGGCGCCCACACCGTTGGTAACTCGGTCCTTCAATTCTTTTAAAAGCAATTCATAGTATTCAACAGCGGCAGGTGAACCTCTTAAAACTACGGCCGGCGCCATATGGATGGTGGCATCGAAAAAACTAAGTGGAGCAGGCCTGGCCTTGTTTGTTCCCAGGACTTCCCTCCACAGATTAGTGCATTTTTTGGAAAGAGCCATAATTTCTCGAAACCGGTCGATATCGAACTTGTTGCCGGAGATTTTTTCAAGCGGCGGGATCAGGTCTTTTAGCTGCTGCACTATGCCTGCAAGAATTCCGTCGCTGATGTTACCAATATTACGAAAGGTGGAAATTCCCATCATCGGCACCCCAAGTTCACGGGAGTACCAGGAAAACCAGTCATACACATCACGGCATTGGTTAGTGTTGAAAACTAGTACGTCCGGCTTGGGAACGCCCTGGATGCCTTCATAGGCTTTGGAAAGCGGCGTTTCTTTTTTGATGAAGGCCCCGATGTCACTGGTCAGGTAGGAACAAATATCCGGTGAATAGCCGATGGCATTGGTCACCGGAATAAAAGTGCCGGCCATCCTGGTAGCTCCCAGCATGGCACCGTGATTTTCCGGGTAATAGACGAGAAACCCCAGACTAAGCAGGAGTTCAGCAGGTCCGACGCTGGTGCACCAGGCTACTTTCGGCGCTCCTTCGCGAGCCGCGCGGTCCAGCTCATAAAAGTAGTCGGCCATGATTTTTCTCATATAGCCGGTGGCCTGAATCTTCTTGATCGTGGCGACTTTTTCGTTGCCCAATATCTTCTCCCACGGAGGCGACTTTAATCTAAAGTGTGCACCTGACCGAGAGTAATTGTCCGGGTCTCACGGTCTGAGCCTGCATTCATGCGACAACGTTTCAGCATAACGAAATCACATTCGGGTCGCAAGCCCTTCTGGATTGAATGGCATGGCCGAACTCGCGGCGCAAGTTCAACCGCCATGCTTGTCGGGGCGTCGTCGTTTAATGCTAAAAAGTTTATCATAGTCCAGTGAGGCGATTAGTCGGACAACCGTTTTTCTCTGGTGAATATCATGACAGTCTGGTCGGCCGGGTCATTAAAGCAACTGGTGCATCCTTCAAGTTCAAGGTC